>Ga0326727_10000178_pt1 | contig 272874 bp, 241 predicted proteins | sample MB2enrmetagenome_FD_207643 | JGI IMG/M metagenome (GOLD analysis project Ga0326727, IMG submission 207643) | Lab enriched peat soil microbial communities from McLean, Ithaca, NY, United States - MB29MY | ecosystem: Environmental > Terrestrial > Soil > Wetlands > Peat | place: USA: New York... | reverse complement strand
GGCGTTGGTGCCGGCAGAAGCGGGGCGATGCGTTCCCAGAGCTCAGAGGGCAGGATTTCTCGGGCCATCCAAGTACACTATGCATCCTTTCCTTGTTGTACAAGGGTTTTGTTACCACTTCTAAATGCTTTTAGCCTATTGCAACACAATTGGCCCAATGACCACCTGGGGGTCAGGACCCTGGAGCGGTCCGGGCGCACGAGCGCGATCCATTCGACCCGCTCCCGCCGCCTGGAAATATCTCCAAGCAGAGCCTGGACTACAGGCTCCGCAAGCCCGGCCTGAACCTTTTCCGAGGCTGATCTCCAGCGCCGTGGGACCCGGCGCAGGACGTCGGATCACCCCTGGGCCGCCGCCGGCGCCGCCTTGAGCAGCCCCGCCAGGGCCCGGGCCAGGGGCCCGATGCGGTCCGGCTCGCTCAGGTAGGTGCCCCGGCACGCCACCAGCCGCGCCGAGGCCCGGCCCAGCACGGTCACCACCCCCAGGTGGTGGGCCTGGAGGGTCCGCCCGCTCTGCACCAGGTCCACGATGGCGTCGGCCAGGCCCAGCACCGGGGCCAGCTCCACGCTGCTCTGCAGGGGCACCAGCTCGGCGGTGACGCCTTCCTGGGCCAGCCAGCGCCCGGTGCCCATCAGGAACTTGGTGGCGATGCGCAGGTGCGGCTTGGCCAGGAGCTGGTCCAGGGTGGTGCCGTCGGGGGCGCACAGGCACATGCGGCAGACGCCGAAATCCAGGTCGCCCAGCTCCATGAGGTCCACCGGGGTCTCGTCCAGGATGTCCGAGCCCACCACCCCCAGGGCGGCCACGCCCCCGGCCACGTACCGGGGCAGGTCGGCGCCCTTGAGCAGGATGGCGGAGAGCTGAGGGTCGGCCATGGGGATGCGCAGGCGCCGGGACTTGAGGGCCTTCGGGTCCAGCTCGAAGGCGCTGCCCCGCAGCCGGGGCAGCAGCTCTTCCTCCAGGCGGCCCTTGGGCAGGGCGATGAGCAGGGGTTTCGTCACGCGTCCTCCTTGGCGTCGCCCAGTTCCAGCAGGGTGGTGAGGCGCACGCAGAACCCGGCGGCGTACCAGGGCCGCCCCATCTCCGGGAACAGGCCGTCGTAGCGCCCGCCCGCCGCCAGCTCCCGCTGGGCCCCGGGGGCCCACAGGCGCAGGGTGGGGCCGGTATAGAAGCTGAGCCCGCGCAGGTCGCCCATGTCCAGGCGCAGGGTGAGGCCGGGCGGCAGGTGGGCCGAGAGCCGCTCCAGCACCCGGCGCAGCTGTCCGGCCTCGGCCTCCAGCAGCGCCCCGTACGGGCCCCGGGCCAGGTCGTCCAGGCTTCCGGCGCCGTTGGGGCCGGACAGCAGGATCTCCGCGTGGGCCAGCAGCCGGTCCTTGGCCGGGTGCCCGGCGAGCAGGTCCGCGGCCCGGTGGATGGCCCGCCGGTCCAGCACCCGCGCCAGTTCCAGGGCCAGCTCGGCCGGGACCTGCTCCGCTTCCAGGGGCCGGCGCAGCAGGGCCGCGTGGCCGATGTGCAGCAGGCAGCCCTCCAGCCCCAGCAGGGCCGGCACCGCCATGAGCAGCCCGGCCAGCTCCCGGTCCGCCTCCAGGCGCTGGTCCCGGTCGGTCTGGATGTTCTCGCAACCCACCTCGAAGCGCTCCACCGGATCCCAGAAGTTGGTGGGACGGCGGAACACCGGGCCGGCGTAGCTCAGGCGGGGGGGCGGATCCTGGAACCGGCGCACCAGGGTGCGGGCCAGGGCCTCGGTGAAGTCCCAGCGCAGGGCCACCAGCTGGTCCCCGTCGAAGAACCGCACGGTGGAGGGGTTGGCGGGGTTGCGCATCACCAGGCTGGGGTGCAGCTCCCGGTAGCCGGCCCGGTCCAGGTGGGCCATGAGCAGGGTCTCCCAGCGGCGCAGCCGGGCGGCGTCGCCGAACAGCAGGTCGGGGAAGCTGGGGGTATGGGTGGGCATGTCACTTGCTCCGGGCCTTGAGGGCCTCGGCCAGGTCCTTGAGGCCCAGGCCGTGCTCCACCAGCAGCACCTGCAGGTGGAACAGCAGGTCGGCCGCCTCGTTCACCAGGTCCTCCCGCCGGGCGGGGCTGGGCTCGTAGTGCAGGGCCATGGCCGCCAGGGCGGTCTCGCCGGCCTCCTCCACCACCTTCTTGCCGATGCGCTCGGAACCCCGGTGGAACAGCTTCTGGGTGTAGCTCCCCTGGGCCCCGGCGCCGGCCTTGCGGGCGCGCAGGGTGGTCTCCAGGCGCTCCAGCCAGGCCACCGGGGCCAGGCCGTCGAAGCACGAGGGGGTGCCGCGGTGGCAGGTGGGCCCCTGGGGCTCCGCCAGCACCAGCAGGGCGTCGGCGTCGCAGTCCAGGAACAGGTCCAGGAACCTGAGCCGGTTGCCGCTGGTCTCGCCCTTGACCCAGAGCTCGCCCCGGCTGCGGCTCCAGAAGGTCACCCAGCCGGTCTCCAGGGTGCGGGCCAGGGCGTCGGCGTTCATGTAGCCGACCATGCGCACCTCCCCGCCGGGGGCCTGGACCACCGCCGGAACGAGCCCGTCGGGCCCGAACTTGATCTTGTCCATGCCGGCGATGCTCACGGTCTCACCTCGATGCCCTGCTGGGCCAGGAATGTCTTCAGTCCGGCGATGCTCAGGCGCTCCTCGTGGAACAAGGTGGCCGCCAGGGCGCCTTCGGCCCCGTGGCGGAAGGCCTCCAGGAAGTGCTCCCGGCTGCCCGCCCCGCCCGAGGCGATCACCGGGATGCCCAGGGACGCCGCCAGGTCCAGCAGGTCCAGGTCGAAGCCCGCCTCGGTGCCGTCCCGGTCGATGGAGGTGAGCAGGATCTCCCCGGCGCCCAGGTCCTCCAGCTCCCGCAGCCAGGCGGCGGCGCCCAGGCCGGTGGGCACGGTGCCGCCCTTGCTGAACACCCGCCAGCCCAGCTCCGGGTCCCGGGCCACGTCCACCGCCACCACCACGCACTGGCGCCCGAACACCCCCGCGGCCTGGGCAACCAGGCGCGGTTCGGCGATGGCGGCGGTGTTCAGGGCCACTTTGTCGGCGCCCGCGCGCAGCAGGCGGCGGATGCCCTCCACGCTGGAGACGCCGCCCCCCACGGTGAAGGGGATGCTGAGGGTGCCGGCCACCTCCTCCACCCAGGCCTCCCGGGTGGTGCGCCCTTCGTTGGAAGCGGCGATGTCCAGGAACACCAGCTCGTCGGCCCCCTCCTGACCGTAGCGCACGCCCATCTCGGCGGGGTTGCCCATGTCGCGCAGGCCCTTGAAGTGGATGCCCTTGACCACCCGGGCGTCCTTCACGTCCAGGCAGGGGATGATGCGCTTGGCGGCCATCAGTTCGCTCCTTCCGGGGCGGCCATGGCCGCCCGCACCGCCGGATCCTCCGGCGCCATCCGTCCATCCAGCAGGGCCTTGCCGGAAATGGCGGCCTGGGCCCCCGGCACCGTGGCCACCAGGGCCAGGTCCCCCAGGTCCCGCAGGCCGCCGGAGGCCTGCACCCGGAAGCCCAGGGCCGCCACCAGGCGCAGGGCCTCCAGCCCCGGCCCGGCCAGGGCCCCGTCCCGGTCCACGTCCGTGACCAGGGCCCGCCGGATGCCCAGGTCCAGGAGGGGACGCGCCACGTCCTCCAGGGTGCGCCGGGCGGTCTCGGTCCAGCCCCGCACCACCGGCGCGCCCTGGCGCAGGTCCAGGGCGGCGATCAGCCGGGAGGCGTCCAGGCCCCGCAGGGCTTCCGGCCGCTCCAGGGCCAGGGTGCCCACCACCGCCTCGAAGCCGTCCTCCAGGACCCGCGCCACCGCGTCCCGGGAGCGCAGGCCGCCGCCCAGCTGGAAGGCCGCCCGGGGCCAGGCCTTGGCGAAACCCCGCAGCGCGGCCTGGGGCGCCCCGCCGAAGGCCGCGTCCAGGTCCACCAGGTGGATGCGCCGGGCGCCGGCTTCCGCCAGGCGCCGCACCCAGGCTTCGGGGGTCACCGGGTAGACGTTGGCGGAGGCCCGCTCGCCCTTGAGCAGGCGCACCACCTGCCCGCCCAGGAGGTCCATGGAAGGGATCAGGCGCATGGCGTCTCCCCCAGCCAGCCCAGCACCGAGCGCAGCAGACGCTCGCCGAAGGCCCCGGACTTCTCCGGGTGGCCCTGGAAGCCCAGCACCCGGCCCCGGGCCTGCATGGCGGCGTAGGGCCGGCCGTGGGTGGCCACCAGGAGGGTCTCCGGGTTCGGATCCAGGGCGTAGCTGTGCACGTAGTACAGCCAGTCCTCCCGGTAATCCGGCAGGGACGGGTGGGAGGCCGCGGCCCGGGTCACCGCCCAGCCCATGTTGGGCACCTTGACCCCGGGGCCGAGGCGGCGCGAGGTCCCTTCCAGCAGGCCCAGGCCCGGGTCTCCGGGGCTCTCTTCGCTGCCTTCCGCCAGCAGCTGCAGGCCCAGGCAGATGCCCAGCACCGGCCGGGCCCGGGCCAGGGCCGGCAGGACCTGCCACCAGCCGCGCTCCATGAGGGCCGCGCGGGCCGCGTTGAAATGGCCGACGCCGGGCAGCACCAGCGTGCCTTCCGGCGCCGCCTCCGCCGGAGTCTCGGCCCTCCGGCCCGGGATGCCGAGGCGCTTGAGGGCGCCCTGGAAAGAGTGCAGGTTGCCGGCGCCGTAATCGATGATGGTGATCATGGGTGCTCCTGGAACAGCCTTCAGGCCGTCAAAGTTCCCTTCGTCGACGGGATGCCCTCGCCTTCCCGGCGCAGCGCCCGCTTCAGGGCCACGGCCAGAGCCTTGAACAGGGCCTCCAGCTGGTGGTGCGTGTTCTCCCCGCACAGCACCGTCGCGTGCAGGGCGAACGCCCCCCGCTGGGAGAAGGCGATGAAGAACTCCCGGGCCAGTTCCGGATGGAACCCGTTGCCCAGGACCAGGGGCGGCAAAGGAGCCTGGTAGTGACACCACGGCCGCCCGGACAGGTCCACCACCACCCGGGCCAGGGCCTCGTCCAGGGGCACGTGGGCTTCGCCGAAGCGGGCGATGCCGGCCCGGTCCCCCAGGGCCGACCTGAGGGCCTCCCCCAGGCACAGGCCCACGTCCTCGACCAGATGGTGGCCGTCCACCTCCAGGTCCCCGGCGGCTTCCACGTCCAGGCCCAGCCCGCCGTGGCGGGCCAGCTGCATCAGCATGTGGTCGAAGAAGGCCAGCCCGGTGGCGACCTTGGCCGGGCCCCCGTCCAGGTCCAGGGCGACCCGCACCCGGGTTTCCCCGGTGCTCCGTTCGATGGCGGCGGTTCTCATGGTCTGGCTCCTTTCAGGATGGGCAGCAGGGCCCGGAGGCTGGCGGCGCGCAGGTCCCCCTCCCGGGCGATGGTGTCCCGGTTCGGGCCCACCGCGGCGAAGGTCCACACCAGGTCCGGGCGGGCTTCCCGGGCCGCGCGCAGGGCCTGGGCGTCATCCCGGGTGTCCCCCACGAACACGATCTGCTCCGCCTGGAACGCGTCCGCCAGCTGCAGCAGGCCGCCCGGCAGGGGCTTGCGCAGGTGCGGCGCCCGGTCGGCCACCGCCGGCAGGCGGAAACCCAGCACGCCGAACCCGGTGTCCATCTCCTCGTCGTTGCGCCCGGTGAGCACCGCCAGGTCCCAGCCCAGGGCCTCCAGTTCGCCCAGGTTGACCAGGGGCTCGTCCGGGGGCGGCACCGACTTGTACCACTTGGTGACCACTTCGGCGCACCGGGGCTCCAGGGCCTGGATGCGCTCCTCCAGGTGCGGGAATCCGGTGGTCTGGGCCGACCACAGGCTGTCCAGCTCGCCGCACTCGGCCAGGGCCAGGGCGGCGGCGCACACCCGGTAGTCGTTGTTGAAGCCCCCCACGTGCTTGAAGGCCAGGTAGTGGGCGTCCATCCACGGCAGCCCCGGGGCCAGTTCGCCCAGGGCCTTGGCCACGGCGTTCATGAAGCCCGGGTCGCCGTCCACCATGACGCCGTCCATGTCCAGCACCAGCAGGCGGCGGGGGGTCTGGGGCACCGGGGGCGCCAGGGTGGCGCCGAACGCCTCCGCCACCCGCAGGGTCTCTTCCTCGGTGCCCACGGTGATGCGCCCGGCGTCCAGCTCCGGCAGGGCCCGGGACTGGATGCCCGCCTCCCGCAGGAGCGGGGCGGGGTCCGGGCGCAGGAACAGGAAGTTGGCGGCGCTGCGCGCGCACACCCGGTCCCCCAGGGCGGCGGCCAGGCGCTCCCGGCGCTCGGGCAGTGCCCGGGCCTGCCGGGCGAAGGCGGCCTTGAAGTCCAGGGCCACGTCCAGGGCCTCCAGGGCCGGGGCGGGAAGGCTGTAGGGCAGCTGCAGGGCGGCCAGGGGCGCGATCAGCTCAGGGGCGCCGATCAGGTAGCCCAGGCGCCAGCCGGCGCTGGCCAGGGCCTTGCTGAAGGTGCGCAGCAGCAGCAGGTTGGGGTAGCGGTCCACCGCCAGGCGGTGGGTGAGGGGGGCGAATTCCGCGTAGGCCTCGTCCAGCACCACCAGGGGCGGGTCGGGCAAGGCGGCGGCGGCCTGGAGCAGGGGTTCCAGCTCCGCCGGCGCGAGCCAGGCGCCGGTGGGGTTGTTGGGCAGGGTGATCCACACCTGCCGGGGCGGGTCCTGTTCCAGCAGGCGCAGCCACGGGTCCAGGGGGAAGCCGTCGCCCACCGGCACCCGCACCGGGCGCACCCCGTGGCGGGCGGTGAGGGCCGGGTAGAGGCTGAAGCCCGGGTCCGGATAGGCGATGGCCGACCCGGGCTCGGCCCCGGCCAGCACCACCAGGTCCAGCAGGGCGCCGCTGGAGGGGCCCAGCAGCACGCCCCCGGCGGGGGCGCCCAGGGCCGCGGTGAGCCGGGCGGTGAGTTCCTCCTGGCGCTCGGGGTAGAGCTGGAACGGCAGGTTCCCCAGGCGCGCCAGCAGGGCCTGGCGGGCGGCCTCCGGCCAGCCCTGGGCGGCCTCGTTCAGGTGCAGGCGGGCCATGGCCTGGCCCTTGCCCTCCCCGTGGGGACGGAGGTAGCCGCGCAGCTTCTGGAATTCAGGTCGGATCAGGGGCATGTGGGGGGTCTCCCAGGAACGGACGGCTCGGCCGTCCGGGACGGGCCAGCGCGGGACGAAGCATAACGGAGGTCCGGCGCCGGTGCTCTGGCTTTGCATCAGCTGCCGTAACGGAACAAGTTCCGCAACGGCAGCTAGGAATGGTGCCGGGCCGCCCTGCGCAGGGCGCTGTGGGCATGGTGGACCAGGCCTTCCGCCCGGGCCAGGCGGGCCACCCGGGGCGCCAGGTCGCCGGCCAGGGCCGGGGCCAGCTCCAGGACGGTTTGGCGCTTCATGAAGGTGGCCACGCCCAGGGGGCTGGAGAACCGGCCGGACCCTCCGGTGGGCAGGACGTGGTTGGGGCCGGCGCCGTAGTCCCCGAACACCTCGGCGCTGGTCTCGCCCAGGAACAGGGCGCCGGCGGTGGTGAGGCCGGGCAGCCAGGATTCCGGGTCGGCCACCGACAGCTCCAGGTGTTCGGGGGCCCAGGCCTGGGCGAACGCCGTGGCCAGGTCCCGCCCGGCCTGGATCAGCCGCCCGTGGCGGCCCAGGCTGGATTCCAGGATGGCCCGGCGGGGGCTGGCGGCGACCCGCGCGGCCAGCTCGCCGGCCACCGCCTCCAGCAGCGCGGAGTCGGCGGACACCAGCACCGCGGCGGCGTCCGGGTCGTGTTCCGCCTGGGCCAGCAGATCCTCGGCCACCGTGGCCGGGTCGGCGGCGCCGTCGGCGATCACCAGCACTTCCGAAGGCCCCGCCACCGAATCGATGCCGCAGCGGCCCACCAGCTGGCGCTTGGCCTCGGCCACGAACCGGTTGCCGGGGCCGGCCACCAGGTCCACCGCCGGTTCCCCGTAGACCATCCAGCCCACCGCCTGGGCGCCGCCCAGGGTGTACAGCTCCTCCAGCCCCAGCAGGGCGGCGGCGGCCAGCACCAGGGATTCCGGCCCCCCGGGCTTGGGCGGGGTGACCCCGACGATGCGGGCCACCCCGGCCACCTGGGCCGGGATCACGGTCATGGCCAGGGTGGAAGGATAGAACGCCCGGCCGCCGGGGATGTAGACGCCGGCGGTGCGCAGGGGCAGCCAGCGCTCCCGGGCCCGCCCGCCCCCGGGCAGATCCAGGTCCACGTCGCGCAGGGCCGCCTTCTGGCCCTGGGCGAAGCGGCGGATGCCCGCCACCATGACCTCCAGGTCGCCGATCAGGCGGGGGTCCTCCGCCCGCAGCCGGTCCAGGGCCGCCCGGCACGCGGCCGGATCCACCCGGAAGCCGCGTTCGTCCAGGTCCACCCCGTCCAGTCGGCGGGTGAGCCGGAACACGGCGGTCAGCCCCTCCCGGCGCACCTCCTCCAGGATCCGCGCGACGGTCTCCCGGGTTTCGGTCTCTACTTGCGCATCCCTTGCCAGCCCGGCGAGCAGCCCAGGCAATTGGACTTCTTCAAGCAGCTGGATCGGGGTGAAGTAACACCGGGGCACCTCAATGGGGTAGCTGCAGTCTGGCATGGGGCCGGCCCGGGACGCAATGAAAACTTCCTGGCCACCTACTCGAAGGCGTCGTTCACCGTGCGCCCGGCCCGGGCGTGGTTCAGGGCCCGGAGGCCGATGTCCCTTCGCGCCTGCAGGCCCGCCCAGCGCACCTGCTCCAGGGCCGCCGCCACCTTGTCCCGGGCCTGGGCCAGGTCCGGGGCGCAGGCCACCAGCCCCAGCACCCGCCCGCCCTGGGTGGTCCAGGTGCCGTCGCTGGCGTGCCGGGTGCCGGCATGGATGACGGTGATGTCCCCGGGGACGGCCAGGGTGATGGGGTCGCCCTTGCGGGGCGCCTCCGGATAGCCCGCCGCCGCCAGCACCACCGCGATGGCGCAGCCGTCCCGCAGGCCCAGCCGGGGCCGCCGCAGGCGCCCCTGGGCCACTTCCAGCAGCAGGGCGGGCAGGTCCTCGTCCAGCAGCTGCATGAGCACCTGGGTCTCGGGGTCGCCGAAGCGCACGTTGTACTCCAGCAGGCGCGGCCCCCGGGGCGTCCACATGACGCCCAGGAACAGCACTCCGCGGGCCGCGAGGCCGTCGGCCTGCAGGCCGCGGATGGTGGGCTGCACCAGCTCCTCGGTGAGCCGCTCCCGGTCCTGGGGGCGCAGGAACGGCAGGGGGCCGAAGGCGCCCATGCCGCCGGTGTTGGGCCCCTGGTCCCCGTCGAAGATGCGCTTGTGGTCCTGGCAGGGGGGCAGCTCCGCGAAGGCGGCGTGGTCCCGGTCCACGTCCACCAGCACGTGCAGGGACATTTCCATGCCGATGAGGGGCTCTTCCAGCACCACCGTGCGGGAGGCGTCGCCGAACCGCCCGCCCATGAAGGCGCGCAGGGTCTCCAGGGCTTCACTCTTGCGGTCAGCCAGCACCACCCCCTTCCCCGCCGCCAGGCCGTCGGCCTTCAGGACGATGGGGAAGCCGTACTGCCAGTCCCGGACGGCCGCCTCCGCCGGCTCCAGCCGGGAGAAGGTGGCGCTGGCGGCACAGGGGATCCGGTGCCGGAACATGAAGTCCTTGGCGAACGCCTTGCTGCCCTCCAGGCGCGCGGTGGCGGCGTCGTGGCCGAACACCGGGATGCCCTCCCGGCGCAGGGCATCCCCCAGCCCCGCCACCAGCGGCGCCTCGGGCCCCACCACCGCCAGGTCCGGGCGCTGCTCCCGGGCCCAGGCGGCGATGCCGGGGAGGTCCCCGGGCTGCAGCGCCAGGCAGGTGCCCAGCTCGGCGATGGCGTCGCTGCCCGGGGCGGCGAACAGGTCCACCGGGGTGCTGCCGCCCTTGAGCTTCAGGGCGAGGGCATGTTCGCGGCCGCCGGAGCCGATGAGCAGGATTTTCATGGGAATACCCCGATGCCTGTGGCAGGTTCGAACCTTCAAGATCCAACTTCGTCGCAGCTTTCAGCCTAATCGAAGGCCATGCTCATGGGTAGTTGCGGACTGGAGCCTGGCCTTGGCGTTCCGTCACCGCCTCGCGCAGCCGGGCCGACTCCGGGAAGCCCCCCGCAGGGCATCGAGAATGGCATCGGCCGAGCGGTCGATGTCCTGCGCTGTCGTGGACCAGTTGCTGATGGAGATCCGCATCGCCGCCATGCCGTGCCAGACGGTCCCGCCCAGCCAGCAGGTGCCTTCCTGCTGCACGCCGGCGATCACCGCCCGGGTGAAGGCATCGGCATCCCAATGGGGGTCCTCGAACCTGACCAGCACCTGGTTCAGCACCACATCGTTGAGAATCCGCACCGCCGGGTCAGCCCCAAGGCGTTCGGCCATGCGCCTGGCATGACTGCAGTTGCGTTCCACCAGTGCGCGCAGGCCAGCATGCCCCAGGCTGCGCAGGACGGCATACACCGGAACCGCCCTGGCGCGCCGGGATTCCTCCGGCACGAACTCGTGGGGATCGCGCTCCTGGGCGTCCGCAACGATGTAGGCGGCGGCCAGGGACATGGCCGCCCGTTGCGCTTCCGGATGGGCGCAAAAGACGATGCCGCAGTCATAGGGGACGTTGAGCCATTTGTGCCCGTCGGTGGCGATGGAGTCGGCGCGCTGGATGCCGGCGGCGAGCGGCGCCAGGGACGGGCTGGTGCGAGCCCACAGCCCGAAGGCGCCGTCCACGTGCAGCCAGGCGCCGCGGGCACGGCAGAGCGTCGAGATCTCCTCGATGGGGTCGAAGGCGCCGGTGTTGACGTTGCCGGCCTGGGCACAGACGATGCAGGGGCCAGTGCTTTCGCCCAGCATCCGCGCCAGTTCCGGAGCCAACATGCGGCCCTGGGCGTCGGTGGGGACCCGCCGCGCCCGCCCGGCGCCAAGGCCCAGCAGGCGCAGGGCCATGGTGATGGTGTAGTGGGACTCCTCGCTCACCAGCAAGTCGATGGCCGGCGCCCCGGTCAAGCCGTCGGCCTCTGCGTCCCAGCCCGCCCTGCGCAGCACATCGTGGCGGGCCGCCGCCAGGGCCGTGAAGCTGGCCATCTGGCAGCCGGTGACGAACCCCACTCCGCCATGGTCGGGCAGCCCCAGGAGATCACGCATCCACCCCGCCGTGATGTCCTCCACGACCGAGACCAGGGGCGACATGGCATAGACGGCGCTGTTCTGGTCCCAGGACGAGACCAGCCAATCCGCTGCAGTGGCGACGGGGAGGCTGCCCCCGATCACGAAGCCGAAGTAGCGCGGGCCCTGGGAAGCGAGGGTGCCCCGCTCCGCCGCGGCCGCCAGCGCGTCGATCACCGCCACGGCCTCGGTTCCCGCCGTACCCAGGGTGCCCCCCAGGGCATTGCGCAATTCCTCGCTGGTTGCACTGGCAGCCACGGGGCGGCCGGCCACTGTCGCAAGATAGGCCTGTCCATGCTGGGCCGCGCGGGCAAGCAAGGCGTTCCGGTCGTCACAGGTCATCGAAGCCTCCTAAAAGGGACTGGCAGGAGCATGGCCCCTCCGTTCTGGAACAAGGAGGCCACCGGCCGAACTCACAAAACAGATACCAAAAAGGGCGCCGGGTTGCATCTTTTCATTGGGCGGAGGCCTCGGCCGGGTTCTTGAATGGGAATACCCTGGTGGCCCGACGCCCCCGCCCGCTATTCTGGCTTCCATGATCGGCCGGCTGCGAGGTTCCCTCATCCATAAATCCCCCAACCAGGTGCTCATCGATTGCGGGGGCGTCGGTTACGTGTGCTCCATCTCCCTCGGCACCTACGGCCTGCTTCCCGATGAAGGCCAGGAGGCGCTCCTGCACGTGGAGACCCTGCTGCGGGAGAACGACTTGAGCCTGCTGGGCTTCGCCACCCAGGAGGAACGGTCCCTGTACCGCCTGCTGGTGAAAGTGGACGGCATCGGGCCCAAGCTGGCCCTGGCGTGTCTGGGGGCCCTGCCCCTGGGCGAACTGCTGCAGGCCTTGCGCGGGCGGGACGTGAAGGCCCTGGTGCGCATCCCCGGCGTGGGCAAGAAGACCGCCGAAAAGTTGTGTTTCGAACTGTCCGAGAAGCTGGGCGGGCTGGGGGGCCTGGAGGGGCTGGGGGGCGGCGGTCCCGCTCGGGACGCCTGGGCAGCGGACCTGCGCTCGGCCCTCACCAACCTCGGTTTCAGGGAGGACGCGGTGCTGCCGGTGATCCAGGACTTCAAGGAGGAACGCCCGCCCCTGGCGGAGGCCATCCGCCGGTCCCTGAAAGCCCTGCAGCGCTAGATGATGAATTCCCCATTGATGGGGCGGCCTCGGATTGCCGTGGCGTGGGCGCGACCCTGGGGGGTAAGCTGGGGGGGATTCCGCTGGAGGTAGGCAATGCTTCGTCAATGGCTCCGGCTGCTCGATCCGACCATCCTGGAAATGCAGAACGAACCCGTCGCCAGCCCAGGCTCCAGGCTGCGGCTGGCCAGGGCCCTGAACGGGCGCTGCATGCACGAAGAAGCGCGGGGGGTGGTGGAGAACGCCCTCAGCGTGGACGGGAACGATCCGGACCTGTGGTTCGAGCGCATCATGGCCCTGGGCGACCACGCCTCCGCCGAAGAGATGGAGGACTTGTACCGGCGCCTCGCGGGCGGCCCCGGCCAGCCCAAGGACAGCGCCCCGGTGCTGCGCAACCTGGGGTTCCTCCGGGTGCTCCAGCAGCGGGGCGATGAGGCCGAACGGACCCTGCGCCGGTCCCTGGCCCTGGACGGCGCCGATCCGCGGGCCCTGGAGCTGATGGGCCTGCTCTGCGTGCAGCGGGACAACTGCCAGGAAGCCAAGACCTGGCTCCTGAAGGCCCTGACCCTGCAGCCCAGGGATTCGCGCACCCTGCGCCTGCTGGGCATCACCTGCGAACACCTGGGGGACTTCAAGTGCGCCGAGTCCCAGTTCCTGGCGGCCCTGGAAGTGGACCCCTGCTACTTCTGGGGCTGGCACAGCCTGGGCGAGCTGCTCATCAAAAAGGGGGAGATGGCGGACGGCCTGCGCTGCATCTACCGGGCGCGCAGCATCCACGCCAAGGAAGCGGCCAGCTACTTCATGCTTGCCGAACTGTTCACCGAGCAGGGGCACCTGGAGCTGGCCATGGGCGAGCTGCACCAGCTCACGGCCCTGGCGCCGCCCCAGGACGTGCTGGCGGAGGCCTATGCCATGCTCGGCGAGATCCACCGGGACCTGGGCGACCAGGAGGGCGCCACCTCGTATTTCACCCTGGCGGCCGAGACCGACCCCAAGGCGGCCGACCCGTGGGCGGCCCTGGGGGACATGGCCCGGGCCGAGAGCAAGTGGGAGGAAGCCCTGCGCTGCTACCGGGAAGCCCTGACCCGCAAGCCCGACGCCGCCGACCTGCAGGTGCAGATGGGCTATATCCTCCTGAACTCCAGCCAGTACCAGGAAGGCGAGCAGCTGTTCCTCACCGCCCTGGAAGCGGACCCGGGCGAGTACAGCGCCTACCTGGGCCTCTCCGAGTGCTACCGCAACCTGCAGCGGCCCGAGGACCAGCTGGCCATGGTGAAGCAGGCCCTGGCCCTGGCCCCCGACGACGCGGACGTGTGGAACGCCATGGGCGTGGCCCAGGAGGTGCGGGGCCGGTGCGTGGAAGCCACCGAGGCCTACGAGAAGGCCCTGAGCCTGGCCCCCATGCACCGCAAGGCCGCCAACAACCTGGGCTTCCTGCTGGAGAAGCGCATGCAATCGGGGGAAGTCGAGCTGCGCAGCCGGGCCATGGACGCCTGGAAGCGGCGCCTCCTCATCTGCCGGGACGAAGGCCAGAGCCTGAAGAAGGCCACCGAGCACCTCACCAAGCTGGGGATCCCCGAAGAGACCATCCGCCAGTGGCTGGAGCATGACCCCACGCCCGATTCCTGATAGGATGGTTGGTTCGGAGTATTCATGAACGGTTTTCTTCTGACCTTGCATGTGATCATAAGCGTCCTCCTGGTGGCGGTGATCCTGCTGCAGCCCGGGGCCAAGGGCGGCGGACTGGGCGCTTCCTTCGGCGGCGGCGGGGCCAATTCCGCCTTCGGCGCCCGGGGCTCGGCTCCCTTCCTGGCCAAGTTCACCTACTGGCTGGCGGCGGGCGTGATGGCCACGTCGCTGGTGATCGAGGTGATCATCGTCAAGGCCAACCGCTCGGTGCTGGACCGGGGCCCGGCGCCGGTCTCCGCCCCGGCCCCCGCGACGCCTCATCCGGCGGCTCCCGTCGCGCCGGGGACGCCCGCCGCGCCGGCGACGCCGGCCGTTCCCGCCAAACCCTGAACGAGTGTTGACGGGCACCCTCGCCCGTGGCATGCTAAGCGTTCCTGGCCCGCGTGGTGGAATTTGGTAGACACGCCATCTTGAGGGGGTGGTGGCCAAAAGCCGTGGCAGTTCGAGTCTGCTCGCGGGCACCAAGATGAAAGGAAAGCGCCCTCCGGGGCGCTTTCGGTTGTACCGGGCCACCCCGGCCGGGAACTTCCCGGCCGGGGTGGCCACCGTAGGGGGACGAATTTTCGGTTCGGGACTCGCCATTTATATTTATAATTAATTTATGGTCAAGCACGATCATTTCCTGTCGTTCCCTTTCCTGCCGCGTTCCCTGCTCCTCCTCCTGGGGCTGGCCGGGGTGCTGGCCGCCCTGGGCTGCATTGGCGGCGACACCTCCGGCGGGCTGTACGTGTTCGACGGCCAGTCCCGGTCGGTGCTGGTGTGGAACGACCTGGACAAGCTCTACCAGGCCGCCCAGGCGGGCCAGCCGGCGCCGGATCCGGACCGGGTGCTGCGCAGCGGCCAGTTGCGCGGATTGGACCTGGCCTGGGGGGGCATGGCCCTGGACCACAACCGGCACCGCCTGTACCTGGTGAGCCAGAAGAGCGGGCGGGTGTATGTCCTGAACCACGTGAACACCCAGAAGGACGAGTGGAAGCAGAAGACCGACATCTGGTCCTTCGACCTGGGCGGGGACAGTTCCGACCGCTTCGGCAGCGACTCGGTGTTCGGCCAGGCGGCGCTGGATCCCGTCGCGGACATCCTCTACGTGCAGGAGACCACCCGCGACGGCAAGCGTTCCCGGGTCTGGCACGTGGGCAACGTGAGCCGGGTGCGCGGCGGCGCCAAGGTGGGCGCCGACGCTGCCACCGAGGTGGACGACGACGGCCGGGGCGCGGGCCTCGCCGCCGGGCCGGCCCACAAGGTCTTCGCCCTGTTCGGCGAAGGCCGGGACGTGGAGACCCTGGGGGGCGATACCCACCAGGGTCCGCGCCTGCGCCAGGGGGAGCCCCGGGGCCGCAACCTGCTGTTCGGGGACCCCCACCTGGCCACGGACCGGAATCTCCTGGCGGGGGCGGCGACCGGCCTGAAGAAGCCCATGCGCTATGGGTCCCTGGCCTACGACCAGCAGCACCACGAGCTGTACGTGTTCGCCCAGCCCCCGGAAGGCGACGAGCTGGCGCAGATCCTGGTGTTCGGGGGCGGGCAGTTCTTCGGCGAGGTCAACCAGGCCCCCCGCCGGACCCTCAAGGATGTGCCCAGGAACCTGCGGATCATCTGCCATCCGTTCCGGGCGGACTGGCTCCTGGGGGCCGGCTTCAAGCCCGGCCAGGAAACCGGCAAGGAAAGCGACGGCACGGGCCGGGGACAGGACCTTTTGTACCTCTGGAAATCGCCCAGCGGGGGCGGCGAGCCCAGGACGCTCAAGGGCCTGCAGGTCAAGGACGCCAAAGGCAAGGACGGCAAGGACAAGGCCAGGGACAAGCAGAGGGCCGTGGAAGTGCGAGGCCTGGCCTGGGGCGGCGGGTGACGGCTTTACATTCCGACGACTTGGTAGACCTCACAAAGGAATTACGTAAGTGTAGTTATTAAACGAATATATCTTATTATGACTAACCTAGTCTTGATTGTATTGCCCCAATTTCTCGTCTCGACTTGTGGTATGGGTGTGGTATGGTGCCGGGCGAGGAGGCTGCCATAACAATCCCGCTCACCCACGCCATGATCAGGACCCTGCTCCCGAAGGGCAAGCTGTACCGGGTCGGCTTCATCGGCAACCCCGGCTTATACCTCCAGGTCACCCCCCGGGGTGTCATGACCTGGATTTATCGGTACCGGTTTGGAACGGATGAGCATAGTCTCGGCTTGGGTCATTACCCATCCATCAACATTACCGGGGCCCGGGAGGAACTGGACCTGCTGAGGGTGGATGTTATCCAAGGCCGCGACCCGGCAGTGGCCAGGGCCGAGCTGCTACGCACGCTCAAACCGCCGGCGCCACCGGTCACCCTGCGCCAGGTGGCCGAACGCTACTACGCCGAGTGGACGCGGGTCGAATGCCAGCCGGCGACCCAGCGGCAGCAGCGCAGTTTCTTGGACCGGTTGATCTTGCCGGCCCTGGGCGACCTGGCCCTCGCCGGTATCACCCCGCCGGTGGTGAACCGATTCTTGGACACCTTGGCCCCGACCCCGGTCCAGGCGAACCGGGTGGCCAGCCTGGTGGGCAGTATCTATAGCTGGGCCAAGCCAAGGTATACCGAACTGGCCGGGTCCAGCCGCTGGGTGGAAGGTATCAAGCGCCACCGGGAGACCGCCAGCGAGCGCCGGCTGAGCGAGGCCGAGATCCGCCAGGTGGGCGAGGCCTACCGTACCAGTACCCACCCCCTGCGTCATGCCGCGATCTGGCTGTTGTTGAGCGGCTGCCGGTCCGGCGTCGTCCTAGTCGGCAAGCCGGAGCACCGGTTCCCGGACGAACACCTGCTGCGGTTCCCGCCCCGGACACCTGGTCTGAAAAACCTTCGCGCCGTCCATCTTGGTGCCCCGTCGGTCAAGCTGCTCGACCAGGTACCCTACGACGTGACCGAGCACCGGCTGGCGGATGCCTGGGCGTCGATCCGCCCTGCAGGCTCCGAGTGCAGCTTACACGATCTTCGGCGCACGTTCGCCAGTGTCGGCGTCGACCTGGGAATCAGCGAGGCGGTGGTCGATGCGCTGCTGGGTCACACCCGGGGCAAGATCCGTGACACCTACATGGTGCGGGCGGACAAGACTCTGCTCGCAGCCGCCGACCAGATCTCCAGCCACATCGCCGGCCTGCTGGGGCTGAGTTGAGACACGATCTCACTCCAGGACGCGTCGGACGAGTTTTTAAATGAACTATTCATTGAGACCCCTTCGCTGGACATGGCACCTGGTCGCCGCCCCAGCGCGACCTCATTTTGGCCCTGCCTCCGACCCGATTGGTTGTGCACCAGGCACTTTGGCGCCGATCTTGGTGTGATCCCGATCAGGCAAACTGACGCGCTGCCGGTAGCCTCCAATGCTTCGAGAACTGGATGATGAACTTGCTGAACATCCAGTCCTGCAGTTACCCGAACCGGCGCGAGGGAAACCTTCTTGTCATCCATCCCACACCTTGAGTATTCGGCGATGAAAAGTGATGTCATGGGGGAAGACCACTTTACTAACAGCCAGAGTTCCCGCTTTGGGGAGTCAATCCTTCGGCCCGGGCCGCCAGGGTGCTCAGGCCTTCGATGAGGGCCTGGTTTTCCCCGTCCCTGGACCCTTCCAGGCACAGGGCCAGCTTGGCGACGTCCATCTGGGTTTGCTGCTTCAGGATGAATCGCCCTTTCTCGGTCAACTCCAGTTCCACCACCCGCTCGTCGCTCAGGCTGCGGTTGCGCGTCACTAGGCCTTTGGCCGCGAGTCGCTTGACCAGCTCTGAGGTGGAAGTGGGTGCGATGCCCAGGTACTGCCGCACGTCGTCGATGCGGGGATTGCCCGGGCGCATGTCGATGAACTGCAGGACGCGCACGGATTGGTGGGTGAGGTCCTCGGAATAGGCCGGCTTGAGCAGGAAATAGAGCCTGGAAATGACGGAAGCGATCTCCTGGGCGGCCAACTGCTTGGGTTGGGGAGTATTAACAGCATTATCCATGTATCGTATTGTAGTCGATCCTGCGAAACCCATCTGGCCGTTCATGCGGTTCCAGAGGCCTCTTGACCGGGCCGATAAACCTCGAGTCGAAGGATGAGGGCTTGTAGGGCCTCCTTGGCCTTGCCAGTGAGCAGGTACAAAAGAGCGCCCTGAGTCGGGCCAGGATCTTCCTCATGTTGTGCCCGGCGCCGCAGAGGATCGCGTTGATCGCGTCGCCCTACATGCCCTTGAGGAAGTTCCGTCCCAGCAACCCGTCTGCCTTCATGTGCCCGATTTCCGGCTCCACCGCCGATCTTCGTCGGAGGTGGCGCTTGAGCGTGTAACCGAGCTTCCGGGTGCCGCTGATGAGGACCCGGCTTCGTTCCTCCGAAACGCCATGGCCCTTGTAGCCCCGATCCACGAAGGTGTGGGTGGGGACCCGGCCGGTGAGCCGTTCCACTTGGTCGAGGTGGCCCTCCAGGGTGTGCCCATCGTAAGGGTTATCCGGGCAGGACTGGATCCCGACCACGAAACCCTCCCTGTGGGTTACGGCCAGGCTGACCTTGACCCCGAACTCGTAGGGCCGGTGCCCCTTCCCCTTGGCGATGCATTCCACTTCGGGTGCGTGAAGGCTGTAGACCTTGCCCTTGGTTCCGCGGGTCTGGGTGAGAATGATTTCCGCCAGGATCAGGGTGCGCTTGTGGCTCTCGAAGGCGGCGTCGGACATCTTCCGCTCAACGTCCCGCTTCACCCGGCCGGTCATGGTCTTCAGGCTCTTCAGAACCTTCCTGGCGCGCTTGAACTGCCTGGCCTTGGAATGGCCGCCGTGCTTGCGGTAGGCGCGGTCCATCAGCCTGCGGTAGCTCTGGCAAAGGTCCAGGCCCTCCTTCTTGGCGATGCACAGCAAGGCGGCGTGGACCTTGCGGTAGAGCCGTGCATCCGTGGGATGCTGCACGTTCTTCGGCTGGACGGTCGTGTCCACGATGACCTTCTCAAGGCTGCTCTCGGTGATCGTCTTGGTGGCCTTGCCCGCCTCGATGGTGATTTGGAGCAACTTCTCCACGCCCTTCTCCCCGATGCGCTGCCGCCAGCGGGACATCTGGGTTGGGTGGACCGGCAGGTCATGACGGAAGAACTCCTCCCCGCAGAAAAACTGGTCGGGTAGGCCGGGGAGGTTACCCGCCTCGGCCCCCCACAGATCCGGACGTGCGCGATTAACGCATCCGGCTCCTCGGTTCACGGATTCGCTGCGAGTTGTAAGTCGAATGGATGGGACTTGCATAGGGAAGCGGGTAACGCGCCATCAGACGCCCCATCGCTGGCCAGTCGAGCCACGCCTTCTGAGATCGGCGGCTGAGCCACTTCTTCCAGATGCGCATGATCTCCCAGCGGAAGCGTGCGAGGGAGCGCGAATTTCCGGTGATTCCGAAATACCCGCAGTGCCCCTTCAGCTTCTGACAGAGGGTCCGATGCTGGTCCTGGACCGGCAGATGCCGATTGTCTCGGAGCCATTCCTGGACCCTCGCGATGGAACGGGTAAACCGCGCTTTCGCGGTCCTCTGACGAATCACCCACGCCCCCTTTCGGGTCTTCTCCCAGTGGTGGTTGAATCCCAGGAAATCAAAGCTGCCGGGCTCTCCCCCTTCCAGGCCCTTTCGGAACCATGGGCGGCGGAAGTCCAGCATCCAGGTTTTCTCCGGGTGCAGCGTAAGTCCGAACTTCCCGAATCGCTTCGAGAGCACGTCCAATACCCGCCTTGCGTCCTCCTCCCGTTCAAAGCCCATGATGAAGTCATCGGCATAGCGAACCATGAAGCCCCGGCCCTTGAGCCTTGGCTTGACGTCCCGCTCGAACCAAACGTCCAGGACTTCGTGCAGATAGAGGTTTGCCAACAGGGGTGAGATAACTCCGCCCTGGGGAGTTCCGGCCTCGGGATGCGATAGGCACCCATCCTCCAGGACTCCAGCGTTGAGCCACTTTCCAACCAACCTCCTTATGACGCCATCTCGCATCCGGTGGTTCAGGAAGTTCCGGAGCTGATCGTGGTCCAGCGTGTCGAAATACTTCCGGATATCCACGTCCAGCACCCAGCCTCCCCCCATGTCCATCAACCGGTCCCATACGACCTTCAGCGCCTGATGCGCGGATCGCCCTGGCCTGAAACCCATCGAACAGTCCTTGAAGTCCTGCTCGTAGAGCGGTTCAAGCAGCATGACCACCGCCCTCTGAAGGACTTTGTCCTCGAAGGTGGGGATGCCCAGGGGGCGCGTGGACCCATCCCCTTTGGGGATGTGGACCCTCCGCACTGGCGGTGCCTTGTAGCGATCTCCAGATTTCGCTCGATCCAGCAACCCCCGGAGGTTGGCCTCCAGGTGTGCCTCGTATTCGCAAGCTTTCTGTCCATCCACTCCTGCTGCACCGTCCTTCCGTGTTCGGCGGTGCGCCTCACGAAGCCAATCGATGTCCATGTGGTGGGCCAGGTTGGTGAAGGCCATTTCCGGGGCCATCCTGGCCAAATCTGCTATCCGCTGTTGTTTCGTTGAGACCGAACTGGGTCCCGAAGTTCCCATGGGCTATCCCTTCAGCGGTTCCGTGTTCCGGCTGCCCCTTCGCTCCGGCGGGTTCCTCGGATCGGTTCCCCGCCCTCGTCGCTAATATGAGCAGCTCCGACTCCCTGCCACCCTTCCCTCCGCACTTCGTTTCCTTCGCTTGGCGGTACCACCGTGTGCTCGATTGTTCGCTCCTGGGCGGATCGGCACCCCTCCTCCCAGGCCAGGGTTCTTTGGATCGTGGCGTCCCCAACCACGGTGCTCGGTGGAAATGGCAGGGCCTCCCAGGTTCCTGGTGGACCCTCATGTGCATGCCCTGCTCATCGACCCCGGCGGAACCATCGGGTCAGGCCATTGCGACCCTTTGATGCAGCCTTCCGCTTACTGGACAGCGTCGGCTTCCGCGACATAAACCTTTCGGGGCTCAATCACACGGCCTGCAACATTCCCTGTCTACGCTTCGCGGAGTCGGTCACCCTCCCCCACGCAAGACTCGGTTCTGGCTGCTGGCCAGCTTTGCCAGGTGGGAATGATTACCCACCGGGTCCCAACGCGAGGTTTCAGATCAAGTCATCTCATCCTCCTCGCCCAGGCTTTGCCTGGCGCTCCCAATACGGATTCTCGGTCCAGCGAGTGACGACTTGCTCGTCTGAGAGATTGAAGGTGTGCTTGAGAAGTTGCAGGCCCGCCATCAGCCGCGTGGGAACCGCTGGACGGCCGTTGTTGGGGCAGTACATGGGCCGGAATTCCGCGGCGATGGCATCCCAGTTGATGGTCTGGGCGAGGCGGACCAGTTCGTGGTTCATGTCCAGGGCCAAGTCGAGCCGCATGGTGGCCATCAAGGGGCGCTCGTGGGTGGTTGCCTTCGGCTTGGGCTTCATCGGTACACCGGTTTCCGGGGGGTCGCCCCCTACTTTTTTGTGTACCGGATAGTCAAAAGGTTCCATCAACTTGTTGATTTTTTAGCGAGTTGCACGAATTTCAGGGCCGACTGTTGTACGAATTTTCGGTTCCGGTTGAACGCGGCCCTGGGAGAGAGCGGAATATAACATTTTTCAGAATCCCTTGCGGGCCGGAATTTATATCGTATATTACGACATATCTTCTCAAAGCGAGGTAATATTATATGATTAATTTGTATAGTGATACTCAAAGCCTGCCATCCGCCCCCATGCGTCTGGCCATGAGCCGAGCCGAGGTGGGCGACGAACAAAAAGGGGCCGATCCCACCGTCAGCAGGCTCATCGCCACCGTCGCCGGGTTGCTGGGAAAGGAGACGGGCATCTTCCTGCCATCGGGGACCATGTGCAACGTGATCTCGGTGGTGACCCATTGTGGGCGTGGTGAATCGGTGATCATGGAGACACAATCGCACCTCATGCGATCCGAAGCCGGCGGGCTTTCGGCCATCACCGGGGCCGTTCCCGAGGTCATCGAAGGGGAGGACGGTCACTTCACCGCCGAGCAGTTGACCCGGCATTTCCAGCCAGGGTCTCGCTATACGCCGCGGACGGTGCTGGTCGCCGTGGAGCAAAGCTGCAACATGGCCGGTGGAACCGTATGGCCCACCGCCAAGCTGGCGCAGGTCGCGGCATGCGCCAAATCTCTGGGCATGAATACCCATATGGATGGGGCGCGGCTGTTCAACGCGGTCGTCGCCAGCGGGGAAAGCGCTAAGGTCCATTGCCAGGGGTACGATTCGGTCTGGGTGGACTTTTCCAAGGGACTCGGCGCTCCTTTCGGAGCGGTCCTATGCGGCACGGAAGAATTCATGTCCCGGGCCTGGGCCTGGAAACACCGCCTGGGGGGCGCAATGCGCCAGGCGGGCATGATGGCGGCGGGATGTCTCTACGCCCTGGAAAACAACATCGAGCGGCTGGAGATCGATCATGCCAATGCGAGGTTGCTGAACGATGGCCTCAAGCGCCTGCCTTTCATCAAGGTGAAGCACGATCATCCCGAGTCCAACATCGTCTTTTTCAACTTGGTCGGAACCGACCTTATACCGGAGACCTTCCTCAAGCGGCTCCTGGACCGCGGCCTCAAAATCGGTTTCGTGGGCACGGGATATCGGGCCGTCACCTACGCGGACATCACAGCTGTCCATATAAACGATGCGCTCCAGATCATCGCCTCGGTCTTGGACGAGCTAGATGAAAAGGACCTAATCATTCCAAGTCAAACCACCACCGGGGCAGCGCCGCGCAGCTGCAGATAAGGCAGGACGCACCATCCCCTCAAGGTGCACTCCACGCCTTGACCAATTTACTCATCATGCTGGGAGACGACAGTATGCGCAAAGGACTTATCATCATTTTTGCAGCGTTGGCAACCACCCTTTGCTCCGTGGCCGCTCGGGCCGACACCCTGGACGACATCAAGGCTGCAAAGAAACTGCGAGTCGCGGTCATGCAGGACTATCCGCCATTTGGCTTCGCCGGGCCGGATATGCAGTACATGGGCATTGACATCGACGTCGCCAACGAACTCGCCAGAAGGCTCGGCGTGAAGGTCGAGCTGACGCCGGTCACTGGCGCCAACCGAATTCCCTACCTGCAGACCAAGAAGGTGGACCTGATCATCGCCTGCCTGGGCAAGAACGCTGAACGGGCCAAGGTGATCGACTTCTCGGCGCCCTATGCCGCGGAATACGAAGGCATTTTCGGGACATCGGAGCTGAAGGTCAGCAAGCCTGCCGACCTGGCCGGACATTCCATCAGCGTCAGCCGTGGCGCCACCGAGGACCTCCAATTGACGAACCTTGCCCCGGCAGGAGCGGACATCCGGCGGTTCGAGGACAACAACGGAACCCTTTCGGCCTTCACCTCCGGCCAGGTGGATATGGTGGCTACCGGCAACACGGCCATTATGACTTTGATGAAGAAGAATCCGGCCCGCAAGGCGGTTCTCAAGTTCAAGATGTTCGACGAGCCGGCCTACGTGGGGGTGAACAAGGGCGAAGCACGCCTGATGCAGACGGTCAATGACATCATCGCGAAATTGCGTGCGGACGGGACCCTCAATACCCTGTCCTTGAAGTGGCTGGAAGCCCCGCTCTCCCCGGACCTGCATGACTGATCATGGCCACGATTTCACTGGATTTCAGCGCGATATTCAACTATACCCCGGTCCTGCTGCGCGGCATCTTTCTAACCATAGAACTAACATTGGTGGGGGCCCTGGGGGGATTCGTGGTGGGCGTGCTGTGTGCCTGGGCGCGCACCAACGCGCCGCCCAGGGCCCGCTATCCCTTCGTCGCCTATGTGGAATTCATCCGAAACACCCCCTTCCTAGTGCAATTGTTTTTCCTCTTCTTCGGGCTGCCCTCCTTGGGCATCCGCCTGTCGGGTTTCCAGGCCTCCTGCCTCGCCATCATCCTCAATACCGGCGCCTACAACTCCGAGATCATGCGAGCCGGGATCGACGCCACATCCAAGGGGCAAATCGAGGCTGCGGCCAGCCTTGGGCTGACTAGGGTCTTGATATTCTTCCATGTGGTGCTGGTCCCGGCCTTGAAGCGGGTGTGGCCCGCCCTGGCCTCTCAGGTGGTCCTAATGATGCTCGATTCCTCGGTGTGCTCCCAGGTTTCGGTGGAAGAGCTGACCTTCGCGGGCAGTTTCATTCAATCGAGGAATTTCCGTTCCTTCGAAACCTACCTGATCATCACCTGCATCTACTTCATCCTTTCCTACATCGCCCGGCGATTCCTTCTGAAATCGGATGAGTGGCTATTGGTCCGCAGGAAGGTGACCCATGGTTGAATTCACCCTCTGGCAGATCATCCGGAACCTCCTCCTCGCCACTCGGTGGACCCTTGCCTTATCGCTGGTCTCGTTCGTCGGCGGCGGTTTCCTGGGGATCGTGGTCCTGCTGATGAAGTCCTCCCGGTGGCCATGGCTCCGCACCATGGCGGGGATCTTCATCTCGATTTTCCAGAGCACCCCCCTGCTGATGCAGATCTTCCTGGCCTTCTTCGGCCTAGCCCTGCTGGGCGTTGACGTGACCCCCTGGATGGCCGCCAGCACCGCCTTGATCCTGTGGACCGCGGCCTTCCTGGCGGAGATATGGAGAGGCTGTGTCGAGGCGGTACCCAAGGGCCAGTGGGAGGCTTCCTCCAGCCTGGGCTTGCGCTACCTGGACCAGATGCGCTACGTCATTCTCCCCCAGGCGGTGCGGATCGCCATCCCGCCCACGGTCGGGTTCCTGGTGCAGTTGGTCAAATCCACGGCCCTGGCCTCCATCGTGGGCTTCATGGAACTGTCCAAGGTGGGCGTCATCATCATGAACGCGACCCTGGAACCTCTGAAAGTGTTCGCCTGCACGTCCACCATCTATTTTGTCCTCTGCTGGTCACTCTCCAAGGCAAGCCGGGCCCTGGAAAGGAGGCTGAATGTCGTTCATTAGGATCGACAACATCCACAAAAGCTACGGCAGCCTCGCCGTGCTGAAGGGCATCTCCCTCGAGGTCGACCCGGGGGAGGTGCTGGCGATCATCGGCAAGAGCGGTTCCGGGAAAAGCACCCTCCTGCGCTGCATCAACGGACTCGAAGCCATCGATGGCGGTTCCATCTCCGTGGACGGCGTGACCCTGACCCGGGACTACGAGCATCTGCGCCAAGTCCGGATGAAGGTCGGGATGATCTTCCAGCAGTTCAACCTCTACCCCCACCTGACGGTCGGAAAAAACCTCATGCTCTCGCCCCGGCTCGTCAAGGGCGCCAGCCAGGCCGAAGCGGCCGCCGCGGCGCGGCACATCCTGGAGCGAGTCGGTCTCGAAGACAAGTACGACGCCTATCCTGACCAGCTTTCTGGGGGCCAGCAGCAGCGTGTCGCCATCGCCCGCGCCCTTTGCATGGGGCCGAAGGCACTTCTATGCGACGAGATCACCTCGGCGCTGGATCCGGAGCTCGTGGGTGAAGTGTTATCGGTGATAAAGTCCCTCGCCACGGAAGGGATGACCTTGTTGATAGTGACCCACCTCATGTGGTACGCAAAAGAAGTCTGCGACCGGGTGGTGTTCATGCACAATGGTCTTATTCACGAGTCCGGCACTCCAGACTGCATCTTCACGGATCCTCAGACACCGGAGCTCCGTAGTTTCCTGGGGTTGAACCGTGAAGGCATGGGCGCCGCCGGCTAGGCAAGGGATTACCCTTCTCCTAGGTCTCGTGGCAATGGAGGCGGATCATGTTTTACCAGACCCACATGCGTGTCAGCCTCGATAACGTCCGCAGGAATATCGAGGCGGTCCGTTCCATGATCGGACCGGCACCCAAGCTGCTCCTTGCAGTCAAAGGCAATGCTTATGGGTTGGGCTCCGTTGGGATTGCCACCATGGCCGAGCGCCATGACCTGGTCGATTGGTTCGGGGTGGCGACCGTTCCAGAAGGAATGGAACTAAGGCAGGCCGGCATCCGCCTCCCGGTCCTCAAGTTCTCGCCTGCCTTTCCCGAGGAAATGGAGACGGCCTTCGACCATGGGATCACTTTGGCCGTTTGCGAGCCGTCCAATATCAAGGCGCTCCAGATGCTTTGCGCAGCCAAGGGCGCCAGGGCAAGGGTGCATCTGAAGGTCGAAACAGGCCTGGGGCGGTTCGGCGTCGCTCCACCAGAGGCCCCGGAACTGGCGGTATTCATCGAGAAGGATTGCCCGAACCTGCATCTGGATGGGGTGTTCACCCAGATGGCCGTCAGCGGGGTTCCCCAGGGCGATGCCTACACGGAAGCACAATTCGCACTTTTCCAGGAGACGACCCGAAGGATCACGGCGGCGCTCGGGCGCATGCCTGAACTGGTCCATTGCGCCAACTCCGGCGTGGTCCTGAGGCATGGCCGGGAAACCAACCTGTCAATGGTCAGGATCGGCCAGGCAGCCGTCGGCCTGTACCGACAGCTTGTTCCTGGGCCCAATGCTCCCGTGTTTTACCCCGGTCTGGTCTCGTTCCAGACCCGGGTTTCTTTCCAGAAAAAAGTAAGGAAGGGGACCCCTATCGGCTATGGGCTGGTGTGGGAGGCCCAGGAGGATACCTGGATCGGGACCCTGCCGGTGGGCTGGGCCGATGGGTTCAGTCGTCGGTTGTCCAACGCCGGACGGGTGCTGGTGCACGGGAAGTCCTATCCCATGGTGGGCAACATGGGCATGGACCAATGCATGATCAACCTCGGCCCGGATACGGAGGTGCAGGTGGGTGATGAGGTCATCCTGATCGGCCGTAGTGGGGATCAGGAAATAACCCCGGAAGAATTGGCGAAGGTTTTGGACACGACCCCCAATGAAGTGATTGGCCGGATCGGGCCGAGGGTGAAGCGGGAGTATGACCTGCAGGGAACCTGACAGGTAACCAACGGGATAATACCGCCGCAGGAACCTAGATAACCGTGTGTTTTGGTCGCGGTAGGGATCCCGGTTACTCGGGACCCCCCGCATGGATCCCTGCGAGCGGAATTACTGCACAGGGCTCTTGTCTCCAATTCGAGCAGTGAACCACTGCTCAGGCCAAGGGTGGAGAATGCGGGCCTTGGGTGGCTAGACGTTTACGAGGATCGTCATCCGTATCCTTCCAGGTTGGAATTCTGGCTTCGCCGTTTCTGGTGTGTAGTTCCAGAGCCTTACCACCTGGGTTCGGAAGGCACAAGCGGCCTCCCAGTTCTCTGGAATGGCACGGTACTGGGAGTGCCCCCTGAAGCCCAAGGCCAGCCATGGTCCTTGCTTTACGGTCAAGCCTTGCTCGGTCGATTTGCATGGCGCCCTGGATCACAGTGTTGGCATTTACTCGCAACTTTCTTACATGGGTCGGCCTCTCCTGGCCGAGAAAAATCTTTGACCAAGGGGTACCGTCTCGCCCCGGTCCCGCTTATATCAAGGTAGGAGAACCCTTATGCGACCTACCCGACCCCTGCTTCCCCTGAACGGCCAGCTCTCGATCGCCGGCGAGACTTTTTTCAGCCACCAGGTCTTCCTGGACCCGGATGACTGGATCCTGTTCATCCTGCACCCGCAACTCGGCGAGCTGAAGATCACCGAGCGGGACGACATCATGGTTAATTCCCTCGACCAGGAGGTGCCCGCTTACATCCGGGCGATGCAGCATGACCATGGCTGGGAGGCTATGCCCATCCGCCAACTGCTCAACTTCATCACCACGATTCGCGGCTAGGAGGGCTGACATGGCTAAACGAACCTTCAGCTCATGGGCACTCCTTCGCTTTGCTCCTTGGCCTTGGACCCACCCGGATCTTCTTCAGGGTCTCATGGCAGCCACTGTTCAGATCTAGGGCGTGGACCTTGAATCTCATCACCCAGGTTGCTGGGGCTGATGGTTCAGAACCCGGGTTTCGTTGGTGCAATGACGCACATCAAGGGCGTGCCAATATTTGACTGGCTCATCAAGGCAGCGCACGCCTATCATCTTGGAGAGCCGGTGCCAGCCCTCGAACCGGGCGGATGAGACGCCAGACGCCGGTCCAAATGTTGAGGAAGTTCTTTCGCCGCCTTTAGTTACCATCTGGCGGAGCATAAGGGGTGAATGGATACGAAGGGAAAGAATCCAATTACTAGGGCACAGGCTCGATCACTATACCTAGCCTCCTCCCACAATCACCCGACTACAAACGGAGCCATCGCAGGGCAATCCATACATCACACCCAGCCATCAGATTTCAAATTCAAGAATAGACAGAAAGAGAAATCATTGCACCCCATTTCCGAAAAACGTAAAGCTGAGACCTCACACTGACAGAAACGGCGGAAATGACATGATAAACGACTCGCAACCAACCAGTCCAATTATCGATGATGTCGTCGACGATTCTGGAGATGAAGAAATTGTCCCTCTTGAAAAATATGCCATATCAAGCTTTGGCATCGACTTTGACGTCGAAGGACTGGTCCGAAGACTGAGAAAAGATGACATATTCGTACCTTCATTCCAAAGGAACTATGTTTGGAAGATATCAGAAGCATCTCAATTCATAGAATCATTATTGCTCGGTTTGCCGGTTCCAGGAGTCTTCCTCGCAAGAGAGGGAGAAACGCAGCGAATGCTAATTATAGACGGACAACAACGATTAAAGACACTTCAATTTTATTATGATGGCTACTTTAGACCAAATCCGATAGAAACCAAACGAAGAGTATTTCACCTGGTTGATGTGCAAAGTACTTATCTTAATAAAACATATAATGATCTTTCGGAAGAAGACCAGCGACGCCTGGACAATGCCGTGATTCATTCCACGATCATTAAACAAGAATCTCCAGACGAGGAAGAGGACACAAGTCTATTCTATATATTTGGGCGCTTGAACTCTGGTGGAAGAAAATTAAATGCACAAGAAATTCGTAGTGCACTCTACCACGGACCATTTATTGACCTCATCGAGCAAACCTTGAACAAATTGGACGAATGGAGAAAGCTCTTTGGTGCAGAAAGTGAAAGACTTAAAGACCACGAATTAATTATTCGTTTTCTTACACTATATTTCGATCACCAATCCTATCAACGACCTATGGAAAATTTTTTAAATAAATTCTGCGCTAGGCACCAAAATGCAAATAAGGAGTTCCTGGATAAATGTATTTATATTTTTGAAAACACAATTCGAGTTGCCTATGACATTCTTGGCTTAAAGGCATTTCGGCCCATCCGATCAATCAACGCTGCCGCCTTTGACTCCATAATGGTTGGCCTCGCAAAAAGATTAGAGAAAGGACCAATTCATGACAATGATTCACTTCGATCTGCCCACAGTATTCTTGCTACAAACGAGCAATTTGTTCTTGCAACATCGCGTTCAACGGCAGATGAGACAAATGTGAATACGCGAATAAAACTAGCTATTGACGCCTTTTCAAACTCACAGTGATTATGAAGCACCAAGAGTTAGTCCGTCAATATGCGGCCATTCAAAGCCTAATAAAGCGAGCTGGGCATGATCGAACAACCCATGATCTCGAGATGTTAGGGCATTGGGCAAAGTATTTGTGCATACTTAGTTCTGGATTTGCAGAGAATATGGTTCATTTGATATATGCAGAATATATCAAAAAAACGTCTAGCACTCAGACTGGGCGTTACGCGACTAAGAAAATTGAGGAAGTTCAAAATCCAAAAGCAGTCAAGCTAGTTGAGATCGCTAGATCATTTGACGCTACTTGGGGAAGTGATCTTGAAACATACCTAGATGGTAATTTCAGGAAGGATTCCATCAATGCAATCATGACGAATAGACATCTTATTGCTCATGGGAAAAATTCAAACATTACCATTGCTGAAGTAAAGAGATACTTGGAACGATTAGTCGAAATTGCAGATTTCTTAGAGAGACAGTGTGGAGTTGCCCCTTAATGAGTCGTGACAGGCTTCTTGTTATTTCGCGGTCGTCATGATCGGGAATGGCTTGGCACACTTGGACGCCGCTATTAGGCTCCGGCGCATTGCATTGTGGGTTTACTCCGCGCCGCTGCTACTTGCAGCCAGGGGCTTCATGCTGTTCGAACTCATCCAGTAAAGGTGACCGCCTAGCCAAGGCCAGCGCCCTCCATGACCAACCGGTGCGCCAGAACCTGCAGGTTTCCAGGATTCCACACTGCACCCCTGGGGCTGATGTCCTTCGGCCGTCAAGGCCGCAGCAATGCGTCGGCCTCCCATGCCTGCCCGCCTCAACTCCAGGATCCGGACCAACACCGGGTGCTCCACTGGGTGAGGTTCGAGGTGGACGCCTTCAGCAGCGAGGATGAACCTGAAGGGCACGGAGCCCCTCGTCTTCTCACCCTTGGCCTTCTTGACCCCGAGGGCCGCCTTGGTGCGGGCGGCAATCATCCGCCGCTCCAGCCTTGCTGCAGCATCCATGACCGCGGCCTTCAGACTTTTTTTGACAGCACCTCCTGGAGGATTTGCTTATCCAGGCTCAGGTCCGCCACCAGCTGCTTCAGCCGCGTGTTCTCCTCCCGCAACTGGCGCAGGTCCCGGAGTTCAGAGACGCCCAGGTTCTGGTAATGCTTCTTCCACCGGTAGAAGGATTGCTCCGTCACCTCGGGCTTCCGGCAGACTTCCAGGACTTTGGCCCCGTTCTCCACCTGTTTCAAGAGAAAGACGATTTGTTCCTCCGAGTGCTTCTTACGCAACATTCCCGCATCCTTGGCTGGGCTCCTTCCAGGATGCCCTCCCAAGGCGTTGAACTGAAATCTCAACTGGCACTCATTCCGGGAGATGGGTCACAACGCAGATGGGTGGGTAGGTGGTTCCTGAATGGATTGATTGATTATCACCGTCCATTGCATGGCCTTATGCATAGGGAGGTTTCCCTGCCCTCCTGAAATCGAGGGATAGGCCAACTGGTGAACGCACCTGAAGCAGTACACCAATCATCAGCGAGTGGTGGTAACCTGGAGATCAACCAACCATCCTCCACGCGCTATTTCCTATCCTGGACAACAGTGCCAAGCAGCTCGGGTTCGGTCTACTCTCCCGTAAGGCTATGCCATCTATAAAAGTGCTTAGCTTGGTGGTGCGCTTGAAAGATGGCTTCTCGCCAATAATTCTCCAAAGCGATTTGATTGAAGGAGTCATCGTATGGTCGAGCCAGTGACAACCCTCGGCTTAGGAGCGGTGTTCGCCTATCTGGGAAAGGATGGGTTACAGAAATTATTGGGCCCAACTGCCGAGTATCTTGGTGGAGGTATGCGTGATTTTGTTAAGAATAGGATTGAAAATATAAATAACATCTTTGAGAATGCCGCCAAGAAATTAGGGTCCAAAATTGAAGAACCAGGTCAGGTTCCGCCACGCGTCCTAAAATCCATTATTGATGAGGGTTCATATTGTGACAATAAGATTGCTGCAGAGTATTTCGGCGGAGTGCTTGCATCTTCCAGAACAGAGAATGGTCGAGATGATCGAGGAGCAAGAATATCTCGAACAATTGAGAGACTTTCAATTTACCAGCTCCGAACCCATTTCATTATTTATTCAAATATAAAAAAGATGTTTGCGGGGAAAGGGATTTCTATGAATAACGAAGGGCGGTCCAAGATGCAAATTTTCATTCCATTTATTGAATATTTTTCAGCAATGGATTTTTCTAATGAAGAAAAATTAAAATTACCTTCGATTCTTCCTCATTGTTTTTTTGGATTAGGTTCCGAAAACTTAATAGAACCAACATTTTACCAGTACGGATTGAAGGCGTCTTTATCAAAATATTTTGCCGCAGTACCCAGTGATGGCATCTTATGTCAACCATCTGCGATAGGTGTAGAGCTTTTTCTTTGGGCTTTCGGGCAAGCAAATCAACCATTAGATTTTATTTTTTCTGATACTTTTTTACCTATAATTGAAGGCGTCCCTACATTCTTACCCAATGTATTACCTGTTAACCAATAGGAATCGGTCCCATCAACTATATTTGTAAGCGTTCACACCCCTGGCGGGGGCCTGGCGCTTTCCGATCCATTTTTTCCATCGTTATGAACCATTCGGTGGTACGGGGGTCTTGACTTGATCACCCTGGGGGAATGGACAGTGAAGTCGAGAGGCTGAGGAGGCGCGTGGAGGAGTTGGAAACCCTGCTGGCGGCAGCTTTGGCGCGGATCGCGGAGTTGGAGGAACAGCTCCGGCAGAATTCCAGGAACAGTTCGAAGCCACCGAGTTCCGACCTGTGGCGGCCCAAGCCGGACAAGCGGGACTCCGGGCGCAAGCCAGGCGGACAGCCAGGCCATCCTGGCACCAAGCGGGAGACGGTGCCCTCTGAGCAGGTGGACGAAGTGGTCGACCGTGATCCGGAGACTTGCGCCAGAGCCAGTACAGGTGGAAGCCGTGGATGACGATGAAGGCGACGATCATCATCCGGACGTACCAGCCGAAGATCTTCCGCAGCAGCCCCCGACCGTCGGAGCTGGCGACCACCAGGCGGCCATGGTTGATGAGCCGGAGCAGCAGCCCCATCAGGATCCCGTAGATCAGCAGCCAGTCGAGCATGATCGGTCCTCCTTCGCCGCCAAAGGCCAGCTTAGGCGGGCCGGTTGGGGGTTGGGGTGGGGGTATTTGGCCCCCGGGTGCATGGTGTCCTGGGTCTTGCTTGCGACGGCGGCTGCCATAGGGATCCTCCTGCCTTGATATAGGCCGGAGCTGGGCCAAACTGCACCCTTAACTCCTTCGTAGGGGTTCATCGGACACCGCCAAATCCCGGGCCGAACCGGGACATGACGTAGCTGGTGGGCAGTTCAGCTGGAGGGTTCATCCGGGAGGGGCAAGAGGACGGTGATCTTGTAGGGCAGAAATGAAACGCGCTGGCCCGGAAACGGACTGAGAACTCTTCTCAGAATCTGAGCGAAACTGCAGCCCTTGACGCCGCTGATGACCGCGATAAATTGGTAATTGCATGAAGAGCGCCCCTCACGGGGCCGGCAACCGAGCAAGACGTTACGGTGCCATGGTTTGCGAGAACCCATGCGCAGGGATTCAACCTGAAAGGAGAACGCCATGGTGAGAACCGTTTTCGTCCGGTCTGAGGATGGGCCTGATCCTTATTGGCTTTGGGCACCACGCCGCCAAAGTGGAACTGCGATGCCCGGGACCGCCATGGATCCATGCCGGTGCCCCCTCACCGGGAGCCACGCCGAAGCGGATCAATCCGCAATCGGGAGGCCCTGATGTTCACGCGGCACGATGGATTTCTGGTAATGCTCCTGCCCAAGATCGAAGGCAGATGGGCCCCGGTGATCGCGGCCCTGAGGCGCTCCAGCGCTTCGCCGCGGGGCGATCTCCAGGCCCTGGTGATGGCCGGTGCCACACCCGGCGAGATCACCGGTCTAGCGAAAGGATACTTCCATGCCGCCACTGCCACCTTCAGGGGGCTGGGCAGTGGGTTCACCAAGATATGGGAATACCGTGACGACTCCCCGCAGATGGCGCTCTGGCTGATGGACTGCCTTGCGGACCCTTGGCCGGTGCTGGAGGAGTTGGGGGTGGACCGGGGGGCGCTGGTCCGGTACCTGTTCTCCGCCTGCACCGCCTGGGAGTGGGCCAGGAAGGCCGACCTTGTGGGCATGCCGGAGGCCTTCCGTGCCGTGATCGGCCCCGATGGCATCACCTGGCACGGGCCCGCCCCCTTCCCCCCTTTGCCCTGGTTCCCGAACCATCTGGGCGCCGGCCTCCACCTGACCGACCTGGAAGGGCCCTTACCCGTTCCCGACGATTTCCGGTGGGCGGGAACCATCCACCTGCGAGGTTGCCGGAACCTGGGCGACGTCCAGTTGTCGGGCGGCGGCAGGATCCGGATCGAGGATTGCCCCGGGCTCCATTCCCTGCAGGTCAAGGGGGAGGTGGAGCAGGTAACGATCACCGGTTGTCCGGACCTGAAGTCCATCCGCCTGGGCATGGTGGGCTTGCCGGTGCCGAGAGGTTCGAGGCGCCCCTTCATCCGTTTCGATCGAGACGTCCTGGAATTTGGGGTCCCCGGCCCGAAGGTCCGAGAGAGCCACCATCACGAGGAAGCGGGTGTTTGGCTCACGGATTGCCCAGGGCTTACCCAGCTCCGGATGGGCGCGGGTGATCTGGGCCTACGAGGCTGCCATGGCCTGGAGGTCCTGCACCGGCCGAGCGCCGGCAACATCCAGGTCGAGGATTGCGCCGGCCTGGCGGAGCTCCGGATGGGGCCGGGGGATCTGGCCGTGGCCCGCTGCCCCGGGTTGACCCTCATCCGGCGGGAGGGGACGGGGGAGGCCAGGGTGACGGATTGCACCGCACTCACCGTCATCGAGAGCCAGTTCAGCAAGCACATGGACCCCTGGTCTGCGATCTGGCTGAAGGCCTGCCCGAACCTGACGGAGATTCGCTCCCACATTGGGGATTTGCGGCACTGCGGGGATATCCATCTCGAAGACTGCGCCAATCTCCGGCAGCTTCCCTACCTCCGGGCCCAAGGGGCGCTCACGATCCTTGGCAGCCCCCAGGTGGAACGGATGGGCTGCGAGCAACGGCGCGGCGGCTGGATCATCGGCGCGCCCGCCACCCCGGAACAACTTGGTGGGGCGCCCGCGAGACTGGGCCCAGTGGAAGCACTCCCCAGGATCACGGCTCCTCGGTCGCCCGTAGCCCGGCCACGGCGGGCCGCCCCTCCCACGGAGCCCCTACCGCCCGGCATGATCAATGCCTGCCCCACTCTGTCGCCATCCTGGGAACGCCGTCTGCGCAATCTGCGGAACATGGGGCTGTCACTCCGGGACCAGATCCGCGGACTGGAGGAAGCAGGAGCTCCGGCAGAAGTGCTCCAGAAAGTGATCATCCACCTCTACCGGCCCGAACCCGCCTGGCCCCACGGCCATGGCAGGCCTTATATGGAAGCCGAGGCCACTCCAGAGGAACGCCTCGGGCTGTGCTCATGGGCCGTTGAAGTCCTTCGCCGCCCGGAGAAGGTGCTGGGTCGCTTCGGCCACACCCTCCTGGACGTCTTCGCCTACCGGGTGGCCTGTCTCCCCCGGGAACGCTGGATGCTCGGGAGCATCGGCATGGCCTTCGAAGGGCACCCGGCGTTCGACGGCGCGACCATGCTGGCCGCTGCCATAGAGGAAGGCCTCAGGTTCGATTACCTTTTCGATAAGATGGACCTCACCTGGATCCGGAAGGCCATCCAGGGGTACCTTGAGATCGTCGACCCCGTGGCGCCGCTCCGTCTCCCTCCGTCGCTGAGTTGCCTGGGGCGGTTCGAAGTGCGGGGCGCCCATGGATTCACTCGGCTCCAGGGCATACGGGTTCTGGGCGACCATAGTACCGCGATCATCGAGAACTGCCCCGACCTTGAGGGGGTGGAACTACCCCGGGCCAATCGCGTGGAGGTACGGAACTGCGGTAGCCTGCAGCGGATCTGGGGCTGTGTCCCCCTGGGCGGCCTTGAGGTAGCGGGTTGCCCGCAGTTGATCGAGGCCAATCTGGCCTTCCCCAAGAACACCCTGGCGCGGCCGGGCATCACCTTCCGGACCTGCCCCTCCCTGGTTCGGCTGGAATCGATGAGCCAGACCCGACGGGTTATCGGCGACCTCACCCTGACCGACTGCCCATCGTTGATGCCTCCCCTACCGCCCTTGGTGGTGATGGGGCGGCTGTACATCCTGAATGCACCCTTCCTCACTGAATCCTCCGAGAAAACCCCATGAGCGCGACCCCTGGGAGAAATGACATGGCCAATTCCAAAGACGAACCAAAGCCATGGGGCCAGGCGCACCAGATCAAAGAGACCAGGGACCCTATCACCAACCTCATGCACGAATATACCCTGCCGGGGTTACACGGCCTGCTTTCGACCCTGCGGTGGTCTATGCTCAGTCAGTGCGCCCGGGCCGGCGTGTCTCCCGAAGTCGCCGCCACCGAGTTGGAATTTATTCTTCACCCTGATTCCTCAGGTGACGTCCGCCTCATCCCCTGCACCATGTTCACGTATCTGGCCTCCCTGGGCATCATTCGCGATCCAGAATTGCTCAAGCATTTCGTGTGCCGGGAGACGGACCCAGTTACAGGTGGCTGGAAGGAAACCTTCGTCGACGAGCGCGGAATCTGGATACGGACGCATACTCCACCGGATGGCTGGGAATGCTCAATGCTGCCCAACACCATGATCGGCCATTGCGTCGACGAATCCACCGAACAGGGCGACGGGGGCAAGCCATGAATGAAGGCGCCTGGATCGAGGCCACGACCGGCCGCTGGCACTGGGTCGATGACCATGCGGACTGGATCCGGCGACCGGAATGTGCCCGCAGTGCAGGGCTACCTGAAGAGGTTGTGCTTCGGCTCGCCGCCATGCCAAGGCGGGCAGCGAGTGGGCCCGAGCGCACCGCCATAATCATCGAGGCTATGGGGCATGGCCTGATCAGGTTCCGGGGCCATGGGGCCGAGGTGACGTTTGAGGGCACGCTGCCGCTCCAGGTGGTCATCCCAGCGGTGTCGCGCTTCATGAGCGAGCATTTCGGGCCGCTGACCTGGGTCCGCTTCAACCAGCTCCAGGATGGCCCCTGCATTGGCGTCACCTACCATGATCTCGAACGCGCTCTGGTCTTCAACGCCTTCCAGGCCAAGCAGCTGAAGCAGGCTGCCTCAAGGATCCCCGAACCTACACAGGACTCCAATATCCCCGCAAGGAAGGGCTGAGTCACATTGGAAAACCAGATTGCACTGTGCCTCGCCCTGAACGGACCTCGGTGAGTTGCTGCCTCTGCCTTCCGCCCGTATCTGGATCGACCCATTCCCTTCCCTGGTCGCCACGAACATTGTTTAACGCTAAATTCAGGATCAAACTGGCTGGGTTAGACCCCCTAGGACATAGTGTCCATGAGGTTTACGGGGAACTTCCCGGAAACCCACAAGCCGCTCCCTTCGCATCGAATGCAACCACAGCTCACCCCGGCACCGACACGGAGCCCGCCCTGCGCCGGCCTTCCCGAGAACCGGGGCTGGGGGAGAGGAGTATCTGGCTGCGCTCGGGCATTACTGCCTGGCCCAACGTAACCACTAGCCGGCCAACCTGATGGACCACGGCTTCACCAGCCTGTCCGCTTTCACGTTCCAACAAGATCTCTACTAGGCTGAACAACGGTGCGTCAATGCTCTGACTCAGTGGAGCCAGGCTGTTCAGCGCCCAAAGAAGGAACTCGCGGCCCTCGCAATTCAACGGCTTGACCCAGGCATCCGTGAGGAACTCTAAGGACTAGGAGCCCGACCAAGTAAAGGTCCGGGTCCCTCCATTTCGCCCTGGTTCGCTCTGTTGGATCGCTGATCGCGATCCAACAGAGCGGATGGCTTGGCTGGAAGGTACTCGTCGGCTGTGTTCCACCTCCGGGATATCGACCCCGCAGAGCGTTTCATAGGCTTCCTGGGCCTGTTTCTTGGGTTTCTGCCCCTCAGGCCGAAGCGCTGGCCATCTTCAAGAGGTTATGGGCGGTGCAGACCAGGCTCCATTCAGCCCTGACCTTGGTCAGCCCCCTGAGTAGGAACTGCCGGAAGCCCATGGCCTGTTTGACCTGACCGAACACCGGCTCCACGATCTGCTTTCGAAGCCGGTAGGGACTCCGCCAGCCACCCCGCTTCAGTTTCTCCCGCATCCGGGCCACGAGGCTACCCGGCTTGCCGTTCTTGGCGTGGGTTGCAGCTTTGCTGCCATGCTGCTGGCGGCCGGTGGCGATATAGGCTTGGATCTTCCGGGCCTCCAAGCCTTCCAGGTTCGCTTCCGAGCAGAACCCCGCATCCGCCGAACAGACCCTTGGCTTCCGGCCGAGATTGGCTTTCACCCGATCGATCATGGGCAGCAGTTGCGGGCAGTCCGCGTTGGTGGCCACTACATCACAGGCCACGATCACCTGGGCCTTGGCGTCCACTGCCGCCTGGGCGTTGTAGCACTGCTCGAAACCATCCTTGGTGGGCATGATCCGGCTCTCCGGATCGGTGAAATTGCGCTGGGCCTTTGGGTTCACCTTGGGTGGGTCCGGTGGGTCCTCATCATCGTCTTTCTTATTTTCCTTGGCCTTCTCCGCAGCCTCCTTCTCCAGGGCCGCCTTGGCTTCCCTGATCTTCCGCATCCGTTCCGCCTTGTTGGTCACCCAGGCTGGAAGCTCGTCTCCCTGGCGGTTCCGGAACCGGAAATCCTCGCCCAGATCCGTGATCTCCGCCTGGTCCAACCAGCCCTTCACCGTCTCGGCGAATTCCCCTTCCGCCTTCTCCATCCGGTCGTAACTCATGGCCTTGTGCTTGTTGGCGTTGGCCTTGACCTTGGTGCCATCCAAGGCCACGTGTCCCAGGGTCACCAGCCCCGCCCGGCGGCAGAGAACCAGAACCTGCTGGAACAGACCGGCCAGCGCTCCCAGGTGCCGGCGGCGGAAAAGGCCGATGGTCCGGAAATCCGGCTTCTGAAATCCGGTCACCGCCGCGAAGTCCATCCGCTCGATGCAGGCCTTGGCGATCTTCCGGGAGGAGAACACCCCCTGGGTGTAGGCATAGAGCAACAGGGCCACCATCATGGCCGGATGGAAGGGCGGGTAGCCCCGCTCCTCAGCATAGCTGTCAAGGATTTGCGAGAGGTCCAGTTGCTCAACCACCAGGTCCCGCACGAAGTGCGCCGGGTGCCCTTCCGGAATGAACTCGGTGATTTCAGGCGGCAGCAGCCACTTCTGTTTCGGGTCCCAGGGGCGGAATCGTTTGGTCATACCTACTTATCGTACGAACCAATCCAATCTTTAACCCGGTCACCCAAAAACTTTGGCCCGGGGGTGGAACACGGCCGTCGCGGTTCCTTCGTTAGCACCATCGGTCTCTGAACGCGAACGCGTTCAGAGACCGATGAACCAGAGCGAAATGGAGGGACCCGGACCTTTACTTGGTCACCCTCCTAGTAGAGGCAGGCAATCATCCTGACCTATGCGGCCTGACGGCAGCAATCGGTCAGTAGCCCTTGTACCACGCGGCTTCCTCCGGTACAACAGAATCACCCAATGGGTGAGGCGCGGATGAAGGCGGTAAAAAGCGCCGAATTACGGGTTGAGGTCGGGGGTCCCATGTCCACGGACGGCGGCGTGGTCATGGTGGTCCTGCATGTCCGGTCCTCGGGCTGGTTCAAGGCGCTGGTCACCCAGGTGCACCAGGCGCTTGTTGGCCTGGAGGGGGAGAGGTTCGGGTTCGCCCAGGAGGAAAAGTTCCAGCGGACCTTGCTCGCCCTGATTGCGGATCTGGCCATGGGCTAACCTCGCCTCCTCTGGAAGGGTGATAGGTCAGACTGAACCAGACCCAGAGGCAGCAGGGTAGTCGCTCAGGGCCGGGCGTTAATCGGAGGGAGTCGTTACTCCAGAGGGACCAGGGATGGTCCCCTTTTTCGTGGCAAAATAAGCCATTCGTTCGGAGGTGGATGTGGTTGAGGCCCTGAACAAGTTTGATGTCGCTGAGCGACAGCTAAATCAAGCAATTCGCTTGTTTTTTGAAGGCGGGGATTCGGTGTCAATCCATACCCTTGCTGAGGCTGCATCGCAAATCCTCTACGACCTGAAGCCCCACTACGGGACAACGAGCATGTTCCGGGACAGCGATTGGATAAAGGACGAGTTCAGGAAAGAGTGGATAGCTTATCTGATTAAAGCTAGAAACTTTTTCAAACACGCCAATAAGGATCCGCTGGCAGTGCTAGAGTTTAAAGAAAAACTTAATCTTTTCTCGATAATTGATTCTCTGAGTATGTACACTCAGATTAAAAAGGCTTGGACGCCGGAGTCTATGGCGTTCATGTCTTGGTTTAGCCTCAACCATCCAAGGTATCTTAAAAAGGATGGCCAATTTGGACAAAAAATTGAAGAGTTTAGGCGTAACATGATGGCTATGCCTTCCAATGATCTTGCATCCTGGGCTGAGTTTATCCGAGCTATTCGTGCGGGTGAGGCCCTGGCTCCCGGCATTTCGCTTGCTCCGGGGCTGCCAAAGGGAAACTAGCTCGAACGTTCCTGTGCCTGAAGATTTGGATCGCGGACAACATAAGGTGGTCGCGGCGGCAGAGGCGTCGCTGGTTCCGGGGTTCGCCCAGGTACGCCCGGTGCAGGCGGGCCTCCACCCGGTCCCGGTAGGACTCCACCAACCATCACAGGTACCCCTCTTCCGCCTGGAGGCCGGCCATCCCAGGGAGAATGGGACCATGGATAACAACACCCTTTTCACCATGGCACTCGTGCTTCTGGCCCCCTGGGCCCGGCTCGAGGACTGAACGTCAGTGGTGGCCAGGCTTGAACCCGGCCTCGGTGAGGAACCTTTCGACCTGTCTCCGGTGCCGCAGCAGGTGGACGATGGCGTGCTCGAGGAGCTGCTCCAGATTGTAGAAGGGCCCCCAACGCACCTGGAACTTTAGGGCCACCATGTCCTCGTAACTCATCAGCCACTTCCCCTCGAAGGTCCCGGCTGTCCAAGAGGCCAGGGTCTCCAACTCGTCGACAGCATCCAGGGGCGTCGCCACCGTGTAGTCCGGCTTCTCGAAAGGCACGCCTAGGGCCTCACGCAGGTAGTGGACATAGGCGTAACCCGCCTGGAGGACGTGATTGACTATCGACTGGATGGTGTGGCTGTTCTCATCCGTGCTGTCGGCTTCTCGCACCTGCAAGTACGCCACCTGGCTCAGTGGGCCTACGAGCTGGGTCAGTTCACGCATGGCCCGTTCGTACTCGTCCACCATGGCGCCTAGGGCGCCGACGCGGTATGTGATGGGTGTCACGGGACCTCCCTCGGATGGGTTCAGGCCCATCATACAAATGGGTCCTGGCCGACGCCACCGTTGCATGGTCGCAGTAAAGATCGAACAGCTTGTCGCCGGGCAGGTCCAGGCTCGTCACCCAGGTCTCCATTTCATACTTGGGCCAGCGCCGAAGTAGCAGTCTCTGACCGGGCGGCACATCTTCCAGTTCCCTCGCCGCCACGATCCAGTCCGCCGTTGCCATGAGAGGTAGGCACCCGGGCAGTGAAGGAACCTACCTGCTCATCGTCGCCACCATCCCCCTCCAGGTCCTGGACCACGGCAAGTCGGTAATGCTCCATCTTATTGAAGAAGTTTCTGCCCGTCTTCTCGCAGAGAGCCATCGGGGCCGACATGGCGGTACAGGGTCTGGCGGGCAACGCCGAGTTCCTTGGATGGTTTCAGGCTTCCCCATGGCGGCCTGGGCCAACCGGACCTTAGCGGCGGTCATCTTGAAGGGGGCACCGCCCTTCCGTCCCCGGGCAAGGGCGGAGGCCAGCCCGGGTCAACCCACCCGCAAATACTGGTACAGGGTCTCTCGGCTGATGCCGAACTCCCGAGCGAGCACCGCTTTCTTCTCGCCCGCCAGAACCTTCGCCCGGAGCTGGTCGGCCTGGTCCTGGGTGAGGGACGGCTTCCTGCCCTTGTAGGCACCCCTGGCCTTGGCCATGGCGATGCCTTCCCGCTGCCGTTCGAGCAGCAGGGACCGCTCGAACTCCGCGAAGGCACCCATCATGGACAGCATCAGCAGCGACAGGTGGGAGTCGTCTCCGGTGAAGGTCATGCCCTCCTTCATGAAGGTGACCTTGACGCCCTTTTTTGTCAGGGACTGCACCAGCCTGCGCAGGTCATCCAGGTTGCGGGCGAGCCGATCCATGGAATGGACGAGGACCTCGTCGCCCTCCCGGACGAAAGCAAGCATGGCTTCAAGCTGGGGGCGGTCCAGGCTCTTCCCGCTCACCTTGTCCTCGAAGGTCCTGTCGAGCGGGACCCCATCCAACTGCCGGGCAGTGTTCTGGCCCTCGCTGCTGACGCGCACGTACCCGACTCGCTGCCCCTTCGTCATGACACCTCCTGTCAGGTTTAAGATTAAGACCCTATTCAGAATATGTCAACATTTTAGTTTTTCTATTCATTCCTGACACTTCTCGCGGCCCCCTCCAGGGTCCGCCTGGGGTAAACCCCAACCTGACGATCCGTATCATCGACCCGGTAGCAGCGTTCAGCGAGCACATCTGCAAGCACATCATTCCTGTACAATACTTAGGAACAGAGTCATGCCAGACAGGATGAAATGCATCTCCATAAGCTGCACCTTCAACGCTTTCGGTCCTTTGCTGATGGGACGGTTAGTTTTCACCCTTACCTTACCGCCCTGGTGGGTGAGAACAATGGCGGGAAATCCAATGTCATCGATGCTTTGCGCATGATCGTCCAGCCGATGAACGGGCGCCGGGATATTTATTGCGAGGAAAGCGATATCCGGAGGGGCGCGACGCCAGAGTCATTTGTCCTTAAGGCCACCTTCGACGGGCTCAGCCACGCTCAAAAGGGACTGCTTATCTCGGCGGTTCCGGACCCAGTTAAGGATGAGGCTGTATTCGGTCTGACCTTTGATATGGCCGTCGAACGTCATCGCTCACAATATTGGGCAGGGAAATTCCAGGCCAGTCCCGAGACTGGCTCCACTGACCTCATCCGGAACATCTACCTGCCGCCCCTGCGTGACGCCCAGCGAGCTTTGGCCTCTGGTAATCCCACGCGCATCGCCGCTCTTATTCGCCATTTCCTGGGGGGCCAACAGGAGGATTTGTTCGCCAAAGACCTGCAGCGCAATGGCAGTTCCCCTGTCCTCGAGAGCATCAACGACGCGGTCAAGGAGTTGCTCCACGACCTGACCGGAGGCGCACGCTCGCAGGAGGCAGCCCTCGGCTTCTCTGGCACCGAAACCCTGAACGACATAGCACGCGATTTACGTTTCAAGCTGTCCGACGCAGGAATCGACCCAGAAGAACTCCGCCATTCAGGATTGGGTTACGCCAATCTTTTGTTCATGACGACCGTCATCGTCGAGTTAGAGAAGGCCAGCGACGCCGACCTCACCCTGTTCCTGGTTGAGGAGCCAGAAGCGCACCTTCATCCACAGCTTCAGATGCTGGTGCTGGATTTTCTGCAAGAGAAAGCCAGGGAGAGCGCTGAGAAGGAGGTGCCCGAGGGACAGCCGGCCGGGCGCATCCAGGTCATCGTCACTACCCATTCCCCGAACCTGACGGCTTGGGTAAAACCTGAGCATCTGGTTGTAATGCGCGCCACCAGGTACGTCGAGGAACCAAGGCCGGTTTCCGTAGCCATCCCAATCCAGGAACTGGGGATCAAGAAGCGCGACCTCAACAAGATCAGCCGTTACCTTGATGTCACCCGGTCGGCGATGGTCTTCGGTGGCCGGGTACTCCTGGTCGAGGGCATTGCCGAGGCGCTCCTGATCCCAGCCATGGCCAAGCGTCTCTTCAGGGACCTAATGCATCCTGGGTCCGACCGCGATAGTTGGAAACGGTTCCAGGGCGCGACCATAGTCGCCATCGACGGTGTCGATTTCGAGCCATATGTCGATCTGCTTCTCAAGCCTGTGTGCGAATCAAGAATCGCCGACCGGGTTGTTGTGGTCACCGACAAGGATCCGGCTGTGGCGGGCAACCGCCCCCAGAAGCTGAGGGACAAAGTCGCCGTGCATGGAGCAGCAGCCTTCTTCAGCATCCACGAAAACACAATTACCCTCGAGGAAAGCCTGTACCTCCCCGAGAACGAGATCCTCCTCCAGGCGGCCTACCTCGACCTGCACCCCAGGTCCAAGGCTAAATGGAAGGAGAGCATCGAAGATCAGCCGGCAGCTGTTCGCCCAAGGGCATTTCTCAAGCTGTTCACCACCGAGAGCAATCCGGTGCGCAAAGGCGACTATGCCCAGGCATTGGCCGGCCGTCTGGAGAACAACGGCGATGGTGACGTCCCAGACTTCCTGGTTCCCACGCATGGGGTGGATGAAAAGGAGGCGGCGCTGGCCATAGCCCTGGCCAATTACTCGGCAGCACAGGGTGCATTCAAGGTTCCAGAGTATCTTGAAGGTGCCATCCGGGAGCTGGTCCAATGAGTATCGAGGAGGACCGCCAGGTAGCGGTGGGCCTTCAGTTGGCGGTGGTCGATCATGACGGCAGCGCCTATGTGGAAGCCTGTCCTGGTGCCGGCAAGACCCGGACCTTGGTGCAGCGGGTGGAGCGCCTATCCAGGATGCTTGCTCCCAGAAAGGGAATCGCGGTCCTGTCCTTTACCAATACCGCGGTGGACGAGTTCGAGGAACGCTGCAACAGCCAGGGGATCTTGGAGCGCCTGGGTTACCCCAACTTCATTGGCACCTTTGACGGTTTCTTGAACCAATTCCTGGTCATGCCGTTTGGGGTTCCAGGCTGTGAGCGCCGCCCGGTGATCGTCGACAGCTGGGACGGGATCGAGGTTACACATGGAATTGGAGGCGTTGCTGCGCACCCCATCAAGCTCAGCCGCTTCGACGCAACGACAGGGAAAATCGACCTATCCTTGGTGCGAGACCCACGGATCGTAGCCGCCGTACAGCCGCACCAGTCCGCATACGAAGAGGTCGCGAGGCGCCGCCGGAGGGCCCTCAATACCAAGGGATTGCTGTGTGCCGATGATGCGCGGCTGGTTGTGAAGCGGTTTCTCAGCGACCAGCCCGAAGCCGACGCCATCGGAAAGGCTTTGGCTGCGCGGTTCAGTGAAGTGATCGTTGACGAAGCTCAGGACTGCAATGCGGACGATGTCGAGGTGCTACAGTGGCTGAGGCGGCATGGGATTCCCTTGGTGGTTCTTTGCGATCCAGACCAAGCCATTTTTGGATTCCGGAAAGGGACGAATGAGGCCTTGCGGACCTTCGTCCATGACTTCCCTCCCTTGACTATGAAAGGCAACTTCAGAAGTTCGAAGGTCATCTGCTCGGCCGCGGGGTCCATGCGGGCCAGGGGCACAACGGACCTAGCAGTCGGCGACTATCACGATACAAACCATCCCATCATCCTTATGCCATACGGCAAAACCGCCAGGCCCGACATCGGGGTCAAGTTTATGGCGCTTGCCGCCGATCTCGGCGTGACCGACTGCATGGTGCTGGCCCACAAGCGCCGGGTTGCTGAACAGGCATCCGGGACGCAGTCCCAATTCAGCGGTTCCGGTGGGAAGCTGGCCCGTTTAGCGCAACTGGTCGTCGACTTCCAGTCGGCCATGGTCACCGGGAGACAGCGCGAGGCCAAGCTAAGGTCGGCAATCCGCTTACTCATGGAGATTGAAGGAAAGGACGCTGACGAAGTTGCTTCCCTGCGGCCGCTGGTGGAGTCCCCAGAATTGGACCGGGTGTACCGCCGTAAAGCGATCGACGTGCTTGCCGGGCTGCCCGTCGCATACACGGGCATTGGCATCGACGGTTGGGCGGACCGGGCGCGTGCCTTGGTCACAAAGTTGGTCAAACTACCCGAAGGTAAGACCATCAAGCAGGTGTTGCGGAACGGCAACGATTGGCACAAGGAACTCGAAACTACACCCGTCGCTGGCCTTCCGTGCGCCACCGTCCATGAGGCCAAGGGCCATGATTATGAGGGAGTTTGCCTTGTCCTAGAGAAGGAATCCGAAGGTGCGGTGACCGCATGGGAGACCAGAGCATCGAGCGCATCGGAGGCGCTCAGGGTCCTTTATGTGGGGGCCACCCGCGCGAAGAGGTTCCTGGTCATCGCCGTGCCCACCAAACTCCTGGTGCGAGTGCAGACGATCCTCACGACAAACAAAGTGGATTGCCGAACCGAGGATCTATCCGCAGCCACTCCCAGGGCACGTCGAAATTCTGGCGGTTGAAGGCCTGAAGGTCGCTAACAGACATAAACCGCTAGTGAAGACTGACGAACGCAGCCTAAATAGCTTCGCCCCAACCCTCCACCCGAAACAGGCTTTCAGATGGCCTTGACCAGGATGGCCACCAGGGCCGCCCGGCCGAAGGTCACGGGATTGGCTTTCATGCTGCTCGCCGCCAGGCCCCTTGGGATGGCACGGCCGTGGCGGGGTGATCGGTCCGAGGCAGCCGGCGCTCAAGATGCTCCCGGTCCAGGTAACCCACGGGGCATTACGGGTCAAGGCTGCTGCCGATCCTGCCATCCACGCAGATCTGAACCAGCCAGGAATTCCAGGGTGCCCGGCAGGTCAAGTAGGCGCCCGGCCAGGAGGCGGTCTTCCGCTTCCTCAGGCAGGCAGGGTTGGAACTTGCTCAGAAGGGTCCGCGCCATGGCCTTGGCGGCTCGGGTGGCGACCTTGTCCCAATCCAGTTCCTGGAGGTCGCCGATGGCGGCGCGGGCCGCAGCGTATGCCAAGTTCTTGCAGCGGAGCGAGAGGTTGCCGGCCACCCACTTCCGGCCGGAGCGTTCCTCCAGTCCGGCGGCGAGCAGCCGGTTCACCCCACCGCCGGCGAAGGTATGCCACTGCACGCCGTCCGGTTGGTCCTCCAGAGGGTCGGCAAGTGCATGCAGCAGCCCGTGGTAGCTGTCGTGCATGGCCTGGAGTTCCCTGGCGGCCGCAGGGGTGAGCCAACTGGGATCCAGCGGATCCTCCACCAACACCCCGCGCATCGCCTGGCAGAGCCGGGTCGAAAGTACCCCGGGCAAGCCGAGCCAACTGGGAACCTTGCCCGATGCCGCAGGATGGACATGGACTACGCCTCGGGCCAAGTCCGTCTGACCGACTTCCCAGGCCCGGCCGGACAGCCGGAAGCAGAGCGGGCCTTGGTTCTGATCATGCATTGAGACGAACTGGGCCTGGATATGGCCGATGTCCTCCTTGCCATGCTGGACCCGCAGAACAGGCGGCGCCGTGAATACGGCGTACAGCTCGAAGAAGTTCTTTCGCCCGTACAAGGCCTCGCCGCGCCGGCCGAGTGACAGCACGCCATCGGCCTCGTAGAGGATGTCCCGTTGCAGCATGGTCGCCACCAGGTCCTGGACCTGCTCGGACCGGATGCCGGCGAACGGGTAGGCGGCAGCAACCCAGGGCTGCAGCCGATGCCGGGAGATCCCCCCCTCCTGCAGAATCAGTGCCATGATCTGGTGCGCCAGGACGTGCAGGGCGTGGGCGGTCGGTTGGACCTCCTCGACCCAACCAACCTGGGCGAGGCGGAGCAGCGCGACCGCCTGCAGCAGGGACTCGGGGCTCAGGCAGAAAAAGCTGCAGTTGGCCCGGGTGTGCTCGCGTCGGCCGGTGCGCCCCATGCGCTGGAGCAGTGAGGCGACTGAGGTGGGGGCATCGACCTGGATGACCTGATCGAGGTCGCCCACATCGATCCCTAGCTCCATGGTGGAAGTGCAGACGATGGCGGTATTCTGCCCGCTGGTGAACTGTTCCTCGGCCAGGGTGCGGTCCGCCCGGCTGACCGAACTGTGATGGATGAACACTTCGACCCCGGTGTCCGCCATGGCGTGGGCGACCTTCTCTGCCCGCGCGCGGCTTTCCACGAAAACCAGGCTCTTCTTGCCCCGGGCCATGTGGCCTATGCCCAGTGCCGCCTGGCCCAGTTCATCGCAGTAGTCCACCAGGAACTGGCGCTCCGCCCTTGGCCGCGGGGGATCCACCAGGCGGAACGGCCGCTGGCTCGATCCGGACAACCAGGTCCCGATGACCTGGGGGTTGCCAACGGTGGCCGACAGGCCGATCCGCTGGATGTCCCGGCCGCAGAACACCGACAGCCGCTCCAGCAAACTCGCAAGATGGGCTCCGCGATCATCACCGGCAAAGGCGTGGACCTCATCGATGATCACGGCCGACAGCCCCTCGAATAGCGCTCGGGCATCGGTACGGGCACTGATCAACATGACCTCGAGCGACTCGGGTGTGGTCATCAGCAGGTGGGCCGGCGATTCCCGGAACCTCTGCTTCCGAGCGTCGTTCACATCGCCATGCCACTTGAAGACCTCAAGGCCGACCATCCGGGCGTAGGTCCGCAGCCGCTCTTCCTGGTTGTTGAGCAGGGCCCGGATCGGGCAAACGTAGAGGGCCGCCACCGGCTTGAGCTGCTCGCTCAGGATCCGGGAGAAGATGGGGAACACCGCGGCCTCAGTCTTGCCGCCGGCGGTGGGGGCCAGCACCACGGCATTGCACCCGTCCAGAACCGCGTCGATCGTCAGTTCCTGGACCGGCCGCAGGGTCCGCCAGCCAAGGTCGTGCACGATGGCGTGCTGCAGGTGCGGATGGAGGCGAGCAATCCCCGGCATCGGCTAGCCGTCCAGTCTGCGAGGCTTGAACTCGGGGTCCGGAGTTTCCTCCGCTTCGGCCGTTTCTGCTTCCAGCGGCCTACCGTGCTTGGCCGCCAGTTCTTCCGCCGTGAGCTTGCCGTCCTCGAGATCAAGTCGGTAATGCTGGGCCGGGACGTAATCCTCGTGCAGGTCCACCCGATCCATCACGTCAATGAGTTCCCTCAGAAACAGGCGGGGGGTCAGTGCGACCTTTCCGCCGAAGCCTGCCGTAACCTGGGCCACCAGCGCCTGCAGGAACCGGTCATCGATCCCCTGGGCCACCCGTGCCGGGTTGCGGGCCGGGTAGATCTCGCGGATCCGGGTTCCCACTTCCAACAGCCGGTCGTCGTTGAACGGCTGGAGCCTGATTTGCGAGGCGCGCGGGTTGTCCCACCGGGGATCGTCCCCGAAGGTCACCTGGACCCTCTGGTAAAGCGGGGCAAGGGCCTTGAGCCCCTTGTAGCCCTCGAAGAAGTCCCGGGTCCCGGTGATGATCAGGTACAGGCCCGGCAACTCGTCCTTGGCGAGCATGTCCATGAGCTGGCGAAGCGCATTGAGCGACTTTTCCCGGGTCTGCGCGTTCATCCGCTGAATGGTCTCCACCTCGTCGAGCACCAGGACCAGGCCATGGTAGCCGGACTGCCGAAGCAGCATCAGCAGGCCCGAGAGGAAGGTCAGGGACGCCTGGCCATCGACCTTACCCTTGGTGCCCGCGGACTTGAGCACAGATCGGTCGGTGTGGGGCTGGCCGGCGAGCCAGGCCAGGAGCCCCTGGGCCACGGGGAAATCACCGTCATGGCTCGCCCGGTGGTAGGCGCGCAGGACTTGGGCAAACGCTGGGTTGCGCCGGGACAGATCGGCCAGCTTGTCCTCCAGGCGTTCCTCGGTCGCATCGGCGAAGGCCGGGTCGTCTTCGGAAATTCCCCGTAGCCGGGTGACTTCCTCGCCCACCTGATAGAGCCAGCCTTCCACCACCGCTTGGAAGGCGTTCGGTCCGTCGGCGGCGGTCTCGAGACGTTCGATCAGGCGACGATAGATGGTTTCCAGGTGGTGCAGCGGCGTGTCGTTGATCGAGATCTGGACTTCGGTCGTGGCGAAGCGCCGTCGGCGCGCCTGGGCGCAGAGGTACCGGGCCGCGAAGGTCTTGCCCGTACCGTATTCACCCCGGATCCACTTCGCCAGGCCCTTGCCTTCCGCCACGAAGTCCAGTTCCTGGTTCACCGCCTCGAGGATGGCCTGGAGGCCCGTGGCGAAGTGCTCGAGCCCTCTGGCGGGCACGAGCCCGCTGCGAAGGGCGTTGACGATGGCGGTCGATTCGGGGACGGCAGCCATTAGACGATCTCCTTGGCCTGATAGCGGTACATCGTCTCACCGGTGGGCAGCACTTCATCCACGAAGAGGACAATGCCGTCCTCGTACAGCCGCCGGCGCAGGGTTCGCATCAGACCGTTCAGTCGTCCCGGATTCTTAGCCAGGCGATCCGAAAGTTCGCTGGCCTTGGCGCAGCCGTTTTCCTGCAGGAGCACGAGCACGATGCGCTCGTCGCTGGACAATTTCGCCAGCACCGCTTCCGGCAGGGGAAGCGCCTCGGTCCGGTCCTCGGGGTCAAACAGGGACTTGTGCCGGCCGGCGGCGGATTTCGGCTGGTCGGTCGGGGCGGGGGTGACTAGGGGCGGCAGGATCGGCTTGGCCGCCGCTACCGCCGGCTCGATCAGGTCTGTGCCGAACCACCACATGGGCTCATCCGCGGGCAGCCCGTCGCGCTCCAGCCAGGCCAGAGGGACCACCATCTCCTCGAGGCTGCAGCCGCCGTGGAATCCCACCTGCGGTCCGCCGAGATAGGCGCCGCTGCGCCAGGCGAAGGCCCGGCGCTCGGGCGGGCCGCCCAGGCCGGCCAGGTCGATCTCCAGGAAGCCGTCCGGGGCCGGCTCCTGCGGGCCGAGCGCCAGGTAGCGCGGGGATTTGCCGGCACCGACTCGGTGGCTGTTGTCGAGGTACGGGCTGTGGCCGTGGTCCGCGGTGAGCAGGATCCGCCGGTTGGCCTTGATGGCGGCCCGGAGGGCCGGCTTGAACCCGGCGATGTTCTCCGGCGCGAGGCGGACCAGGGCCCCCGTGTTGGCCGATCCGATCTGGTCGTCCACCGCGTTGAACACCGCGGCCACCACGTCGAGGCTGCCGTCCTTGAGCGCCTCCAACAGGGCCTGCCCGTTGTCCGCCAGGTCGCCTTTGAGGAACAGGCGGCGGCTGCGGTCGCCCAGGGCCTTGTTCTGGTTGAACCGGGCGCGGTCGGTCTTGGCTTCGTCCTGGTCCCGGAACACCGTTTCGGCCACCAGCGGATCGCTCGGCAATTCACCCAAAAAGATCGCACCCCGGGCATGGCTGGTGATGGTGGGCAGGGGCGCGAGGGCGGGCAGGCCACCCACCCGGCCATCGCCGTCGGGACGGAGCCCCAGGACGAAGGTGCTGTCTTGGTTCAGCTGATTGATCAACTCGATGAATACGGGGTAGCTGCATCCGTCCAGCACCACCAGGAACAACCGGCGCTCCGGGTCCTGCTGCCAGACCGGCGCGACCGTCCGCTTCCATAGTCGGTGCAGCGGGGTGAGCCCTTGCTCGTGGAGGGCCGCCTCGTAGCCGCCCTTCAGCAGCGTGGCGAACCGCTGGTTCTCCCCGTTCCGCCGCTCCAGACAGGCCGTGATCAGCTGGTTCGCCTCGGCGTGGTGGTCAGCACAACTGCCCAGGGCCCGCCGCAGCTGTAGCATGCCCAGGTCGGCAAAGGCGCCATGGCGCTGGAAATCGCGGACCTGATTGAGGATGCCGGTCCCCGGGACGTGCGGCTGGTCCAGGTAGCGGCTGAGCCGCGCCATGGCCTCGAGGACCGCCAGGTCTGGTCGATGCATGACGGCGGCCCGGTGCGACGCGAGCCAGGCGATGTCCGCGCCGCTGATCGCCTTGCCCCGAGCCGCCTGCTGCGCCAGGGCATGGCAACGGTCCGAAAAGGCCAGGGGCAGCACTCGGCTGGTCATTAGCTCAGCGGGCGTGAGGCTTTCCCGCCCTAGCCGGTCGGCCATGCCGAGAAGACCAGTCGCCTGGTCGCCCAGTTCAGCCAGCGTGGCTTCGGCCAGCCCGGCCAGAATGCGCCGCAGGATGCGGGTATCCATCTTCAGGGGGGGCTCCTTGGCAGCCTGCCAGAACGGACCCCAGGCCGGCTTGGGCAACTGCTCGGAAGCCACGGTCATCACGGCACCATACAGCACCAGATGTTGGAGGCGGTCCTCATCGGGTTGCTCCAGGGCCCAGGCCAGCAGGCTGCCCTCGTCGCCGTGCATGGTGGGCAGGGCCGCCCGGACCAACTGGCCGAGGTTCGGGGGCCAGCGGGGCGGGTCCTGGATCCACATCGCCAGGAGCTGCGCCGGGGTATGGGTGCGGACCTGGGTGCCGATGCAGGTATCCACCAGCAGTTCGGTAAGCAGCTTGCGGTCCACGACCGTCGGTAGGGTGCGGTGGCTTAGGGCAACGCCCAACTGCTCCATGTGCTCCAAGGCGAGGTCCTGCATGTAGCGATCATCGGCACCCACCACCCGGACGCCCAGTACCACTTCGAGCACGTCGTTCACCAGGAGGGCGTGGACCCGTTGCTTGTGGGCTCGGCGCAGGATGTCCGGAGCATTCTGCACCCGGTTCGCTACCGGTTCCGGGAGGACGGCGATCACGGGGGCACCGTTGGACTTCCACAGCAGGTGGCGCAACCCGAGTTCCGTCTGGACCCGATGGACCGAATAGGCCCCGCTCGGCGTGACCATCTGGTCCGGCAGGGTCTCCAGGCCCTCTCCATCCAGGACCAGGACATACCCGTTTCCGGTAGCACCCCCCGCCTGCTCCAGCAGACGCCGCAACAATAGCTGGGACGTGCTCACAACTCCTCCTCCCGGGTCAGGACCAGGCTGATGGCGCCTCCTTCTAAATCCGCGAGGGCGTTCCGCACCTGGTCCAGGAAGGTTGAGATCTCGTCGGCGTCACCTGGGTCGATTCGGCTCTTGACCAGCACCCGAGCGGCTTGGCCGCCGGGTTTCGGAGTTTTGGACTCTGGGGGTGGAGGTGGTTCAGGCGGAAGTGCCGATGCCTGGGTGATCAGCCGGTGGGTCAGCTTCATGGCCTTCCGGGTCCAGTCCTCGACCCAGGCCTTGGTCAGGGGAAGCACGTTCTGGGCGCCCCGCAGATGGCCATCCAGAGCGCCGAGATGGGCCTGGATATCCGGGCCCACCTCATGGTGGTTCTTGCCCGCCAGCAGGCCCTCCTGCACACTTTCATTCAGCTGGCCAAGGGCATCCTGGACAGCCTGGGCCTGCAGCACGGCCACCCGGATGGGGTCGAGCGGGTCTTCGGGCCATTGACCTAGCAAGTCCAGCAGTGCCTGGTGGCTATCCGTGTTCGGCTTGGCCAGGGGGGCCAACCGGGCGGTGGCGGTGGCCAGTTCTTGCAGTCGGGCGCAGGGTCCGACCACGAGACCGGCCAGCCGTGTGTGCAGGCCTTGGAGCAGGGTGCGCATGGGCACGGCCTTGCCGCGGAGCTCCTGCAGGTAGCGGTCCTGGAGTTGCAGGGAGCGGTGCGGCGCCGGCCGCGCCAGATCGAACAGCTGCGGACCCAGCTCGCGCAGGCGGGACCACTCGGCGCTGCCCACCACCTTGCCGCGCTGGAGCCGGATGGACAGGCTGGGCGACATGCCGATCACCGGTTCGATCGGGTCGCCCTCGGGGTCCTTCAGGGCCCGGTGGTCCCGCTGGCAGAGAAAACATAGGAAAAGGTCCACCACGGGTTGGGTGAATCCGTAGGTGCTGCGAAGGTGATCCGCGACCGGTCCCCACACTACTGTCTCGCCTTCAACGCGCTGCATCACGTCCTTGATATAACGGGTGTCTAGTCGTAGGGTGGCCTTGGTCTGCCCAAGGTTTACCAGTTCCAATGGCTCGCCTAGTTGCCTGAGCACTCTCCCGGTGGTGTCGTCGTAAGCCAAAGAGACACCGGTCTCCCCCGCGCTAACCATCCAGCCGAGCAGGGCCTCCAGGTCCGCCTTCTTGGGTTCCACCAGGAAATCTGGGTGCTGGGGGAAGCGCCGGTCCATCAGCCGGGTGGTGATATGGACCAGGTTCTCGAGCAGGGTCGGATGGGGCCGGGTATCGGCCACATCGGTCACCAAGGCGAGGAACTCCCCATGGCCGATATAGATCTCCTTGAGCAGGGCGTCCAGCTGTTCCTCGAGGTTGTTCTGGCGGACCCCGGCAAGTTCCAGGATCTGGGTCTTGTCCTGGGGGCTGAAGTTCGTCAGGAGGTCTGCCTGTCCGGAACTGGACAGCAGGAATCGCACCGCCGCCAGGTCGGTGAGCACGTCCAGTTCGGAAGCCGTGAGGTACCGTGGCAGCCAGCAGACGGTGTCCAGCAGACCCTTGTTGCGCCGAACCCGGCCCGCTGCGGTGCGGGCCGCCTCAACCCCGATCCCCGGTTCGTCCCAGGGATAGTCCACCAGCACCTTGAAGGCCGATCCATCCGAGGGGGCGAAGGCGTCCTGGGGGGTATCCCGCAAATTGCACAACCTGAGTTGACCCCGTCGCCGGGTCTTGCGCCAGATGAGTTCCCAGTCGCCTTCGTTCGGTCCAGCTTCCTCGAAACCTTTGCTGTTTGCAAGGCCGAGGCTGGCCTTCAAGGCGGCCCAGAAGACCTTGAACCGCGTCGCTTGGTTGTCGGACTTGGTCCGGGCCCGGCCCAGGACTTCGGTCAGGCTCACCCGTCCCAGCACGTAGGTCACCTGCGCGGCCTTCCCGCTGCCGACGATCTGGAGATCCGGGATCATCCGGCTCAGGGCCAGCAGGTCGGTCTCGGCCAGTCGCACCTGGCTGCGGAAGGTTTCGCCGTCCACATCCACCGAGTTGAGCTGGACAAGCCGTTCGATTGTCAAGCCACCGCCCTTGAGCCGAGGCGAGACCTCTGCCAGCAGCACGGTCTTGATAATCTGATCCAGGGCGCGCAGCCGTTCGGGCGTGATGGTGGCGTCAGGCCCGTCACTCATGTGCTGCATGGCCGCCGCGAGACGCTGGTAGTACTGCCGGTGGATGTCCAGCATCAGGTCGACCTTCTTGCTGGCATCGACCCCGGAGGAGGGGAACAACGCGGCGAAAGCGGAACCCACCGGCAGGAACTGGCCCAGCGGCAGATCCGGGTAGTGGACCACCAGCAGCTCGTAGAGGAGGCGCAGTGCGGTGCGCTCACGCTGCATGAGCGAGGTCACGTCCACCAGCATTTCGATCAGGGCCGGATGGAACGGGTAGACGTCCCGGAGATAGGAGATGTCGGCTCCGGCGAGCAGGCCGGGCAGCACCTTCTCCTGCTGCTGGGCCAGCGCATCGACCACGGCCTGGACTTCCTCTGGCCGCTTGGGATGGAGGACCCGGCCCTTGACGATGTGCCGCAGTTCGATGTCCAGGAGGCGGGTCTCCTCGAAGCGCTTGGAGTGGTGGTCGAGATGTTCGTGGATCTCGTTTTCGTCCACCAGGTCGGGAAAGAACTCCTTCAGGTTCCGCTGCCGGGCCACGAATATGAATACGGGGGTGCTGCGCTGGCCGGTGGTGTGGTCCACGACCAGGTTGAGGTTGTTGATGGCCTGGATGAAGGACTGTTTGTCCTTCTCGGCCAGCCAGAGCAGGAACTCGTCGATCATCAGGACGATGCCCTTAAAGCCCTGGGCCTTGGCATGGTCGGTCATGCGCCGCAGGCCCTCGCTCCAGTTGGGATCGATTCCGGCATCGCCGGCCGCGCGTTCCTTGTAGGCGAGCCAAGCCCGGACCAGGCGCTCGCGCCCCTGCAGGGAGCCGGCTACGATCTTCTCGAATCCCTTGCTGCCTTCGACGATGCCGGTTGCTTCCAGGCGCGCCCAGACGATATCGCCATAGTCGGCGGCTTCCCGCCGGATCTCGTCCAGGATGCGGTCAAGGTGCAGGAACTCGAACGGGGCCTTCCCGCGGCGCTTGAGCGCGGCGTTGAAGCCCTCGTAGATCGCCCGGTCGAATCCGGTATCCTTGCCCCGCACCGTGAGCATGTGGATGCGCACCACCAGCAGGCCGGCGCCGGCCAGCCATGCCTCGTGGTCCAAGGCCTCCCGGCCCTTGGCCTGCAGTTCGCTGCGGTGCTGCTGGAACAGCGGGCGGAACTTCTGCCAGGCCGGGGCCGCCCCTTCCACTAGCAGGGCCAGGATGGTCATGAAGTGGGATTTGCCGCTGCCAAAGCTGCCGTGGATGAAGCGGCCGTACTCCTCGCCCCGGTCGAACACCTGTTTCATCTTGTCCAGGATCGCGGGCAGTTCGAAGGCTATGGTCGGCGTGATCACATAGTCGTTCACCAGGCGTTGCACCGCGGCAGAGTCCGGGTCCGCCTCGGCCAGGCGGACCACGAAGTCCATGGCGTTGATGCCCTCAGGGCTGGGAAGTTCGAATGCGTCCCGGATGGTGGTCATGGCTAATCGTTCTCCTGGTGTTCGGGGATGGCGCTGTGGGTTCGCGGACTGCGGCCGGCACGGGACCTGGGGGGCGGGAAGCGCAGCTGCCAGGCCTGCAGCCGCTGCGCGCTGGGTCCATCCAACCCCACTAGCGCCTGCAGTTCACCCTTCAAGCGGGAAGTGGCCGCGGCATCTTCCTGGGCGGCCTCAGGCAGCAGGCGCCAAGCGCTGTCTAGCAGGCCGATGCGGTCCTCCACGGGGATGCCCTGGTCGTCCAGGTCCTCATCCAGGGCCAGCAGAGCCCGCACCCGCTGGATCGGCGTCCAACCGGCCCACCCGTAGCGCGGTTCGGAAGCGTTGCCAGGCATTTCTGTGAAGGCGATGAAACGCTCTTTGGGCACATCCAGTTTGCCGCGGAGCTGCCAGTATTCGATGCGCAGAAAATCTTTCAGTTCATAGGCCGGCGGAACCTGGGGAGCGACCGCCTCCCCCGCATCTTCCCGGCGCTGGTCCGCCCAAGTGCGCTCCCAGACCTCCCGCTTCAGCAAGCCGCTGGGTTTGTAAAGATGGAAGCGGTGGCTTGGAACGGCATCACCCTGAAGGGCCTCGCCCACCAGTAAGGAAAGGCTGAAGTCCCTGCGCCCCGTTAGCACTTCGCAGATCGCCAGCACCCGGGTATCGTCCTGGAGGGCGGCCACCATCTGCTCCAGGTTGAAGGTGCGGTTGAAGGTCTTGGCCTCGGCCTCCACCCGATCGGCCAACCAAAGGCGCAGGGCCTCCTGCTCTTCGGCCTCGTAGTCCGGTCGATACCAGCGGCGCTTGAAGTTGGCCGTTTCGATGAGGGCCAAGGCGGGAGTGACCTGGGTCCGGTCGCGCCGGGCCTGAATCCGTCTCCGGGTGAAGGGGGTGAGTGAAGGCGGCACTTCGATGATAGGATCCCAGCCGTGTCGGGGGAACCAATCCGTGGGGAGATCCTCGGTGGATTCCCCCCGTGCCAGGGCCGCGCGGACATCCCGATCCTTCTCCGCCAGGGTGAGCAGCCAGGGAAGCGCTGTGGGCAGCATGGGCTCCACCTGGTCCGGTAGAATCACATCCGTGCTCTCGTCCAGGCCATAGAGGTTGTAGCAGAGCCAGTCCAGCTCTTCCTGGAGGGACACCATCATCATGAAGTCGGCCAGGTCCGCGCAGCGGCGGGCTTCCAGAGCCGCCTTCAAGGTAGAGGTTTCGGCTCGCGGCTCCAAATCGCCTAGGATGGATGCCACCGATCGATCCGCTCGCGTCCGGGCCAGAGCGTCCAGGCGCCGGGCATAGGGAATTACCCGGGCCGGGATGGCCACGACCGGGAAGAGCTTCATCTTGGTTGAATCAAACTCGATGAAGGGCTCCCAGTTCTCTCGCCGGATCGTATCCCCCGAGGAGGCTCCCTTGTTGTGGAACACCTGCTTCATCCAGAAGCAGGCGGTGGAGGAGTTCAGCAATCCCAGCAGGGCCAGGTGGTCGTCTTCGGTGGCGTCGGGCGGGAGCTTGATGACCGGTGCACTCCGGTTGAAAACCTTCCCGCCCCGGTCGAGAACGAAGTGGTTGTGGGTGGCGACGAAGGCGAAAGCGATGGTGAGTGGCGTACGAAAGCGGTCTGTATACACCTCCCGGACCTGCCACCATTTAATTCCACGTTCCTCAATGGGCCGACTGAACACACGGCGATCACGCAGGACGGCTCGGTAGGGCCAAAAAAACCGAATTGCATCTACCGCTTGAGCATCCGGAAGAGGGTTGGCGTTGCTGTCATTTGGCCAAACGGTATAGTCTGATGTCGACAGGCCCCAATTTCTTAGAACGTCACCGGTGATCATGGGGCGACAGTTTTCGACTCGATGCATAACGAGGACTGATTTGGGCTGCACGAATACTTCGTCCGCACCAGTGATGGCTCCAAAACCGATCGAATCGGCGATTTGTCCTATGGTTCTAGCTGCCTGACCCTCGAGGGTAGTTCGCAGCTTCGCTGCCCCTCCACCACCGAGGCTCCAGGGGTGCCTTCCAAGGATTTCCCTCGACAACTCCGCCACGCTCACATACTCGTTTTCGAACCCAGGCTGATCCCAACCTTCCACGATGCTGCTCCAGACCCGTCCCTGGGCGGGCTCTTCTGGAACACCGCTCTCCCCTCGCTTACCCATGACAGCCCGGATCTGCTGGAATACCGGATTCTGGTTCCGCCCGAAAAGCATGACGGTGGGTGTCCCATGGAAGGGGATGTAGGCCTGGGATGTATCCACCACCAATGTGAGGTCGAGGGAAGCCAACACCCGCTCGATGAGGGGCTTCCCGAACTCCCGCTTCATGAAGTTGTTGCTGACGATCAGGCCGACATAGCCCCCCTGAAGGGCGAGCTGGAAGCAGCGCTCGGTGAAGGGTGATGCCAGAGAGTATTCCCGATAGGCTGTGATGTAGCGCTGGTTCGCACCCACCCGCTCGCGGTGGTAGTCCTTCCTGACTGGATCCTTTTCCGTGATGTAGGGCGGATTGGCCACCACCGCATGGAACTTCGGCTGGAACACCTTGCGCAAAGCCTTCCGCACATCGCTGCGTGTGAAGGAGGCTCGGACTTTTCCCTCCTGTCCAACAAACAGGGCGGGCTGCTGGGGCGCCGGGTTTCCGTCCCGTTCCACCTGCTCCAGACCATCGGCCCAGTAGATTTGGGGGTGGAACTGGCCGCTCTCGGCCAAGCTGTTCACTCCGGCCAACTCCGCTGCAGTCATCACCAGGCGAGTGCGGGCTAGGCCGCAGGCGTAGTCGTTTATATCGATACCCACCACTCGTTCGAGCACCTGGAGGGCGACCTGTCCCAGGGGCCAGTCCGGATGCTGGGCCTGGGTTGCCTGAAAGAGGCGCTTGAGGCCGTCGATGAGCAGGTGGCCCGAGCCGCAAGCCGGGTCCAGCAGCCGCACCTGGTCGGCGCCGAAGCTCTCGATGGCCGGGGTGAGGGTCCGGTCCAGCATGAAGGCGCGCACGAAATCGGGGGTCTGGCAGAGGGCATACCGGGCCTTCACCACCGGATCCAGCTCCTGGTAGAGGTCGCCCATCAACTCGCCCTCGAAGTGCTCCTCGGCAAAGGACCAACGGGCGCCGGTATCGGGATCCTGATGCCGCCAGTAGGCAATCAGGGCTCGCGACAGGTCATCGGATGGTAGCGCTAGCTCGGCGGGCTGGGTGCCGAACAGTTCCGGAAGGCCACCGTCACGGCTGGCCAGGTCGCGGTAGATCCAGCGCAAGAAGGCCGTCTCCCCAAGGTTGGGGGCCAATTGTTCGAAAAGCTGCTGGGCCTCCTCATCCAGCAGACGGCCGGGGTTGACTAGGCCACGATCCTCGAGCACCCTCACGTAGACCGATTTGAGCACCCACAGCACCGCGGCCCGCCGGGATAGCAGGTCGGTCCATACAGTGTATTCCTCGCCCACTCGCTCATCCGCATGCAGCCGACGGGCCGCCTGCTGGGTGGTAGTGTCGGGTACGAGCATCCCAGTGCGGAGATCGGCCGCGATCCGGGCCACATAGCCCTGAAGGTCGTTGGTGAGTCTAGCTCGGTCGCTGGGTTTCATGATGCCTTCAATTCGGGAGCGGATTCAGCAGTGGCAGGGTGACTCCGAGCACCGGGCCCAGGGCCAGGGCGGGGCCCTCGTTGAAGCGCGGCTGGCGCTGGTGGATGACCCCAGGCAGGACCAGCACCCAGAAGCCGCGTTGGCTGGAGACGGTCTCGTCGTAGAGCAGGCGGGGCAGGTCCAGGGCCTCGCACAGGCCCAGGAGGGCGGTATCGCCCAGCACCACGACCCGGCCCGGGCCGCCGTGCTGGTCCAGCAGGCGGTTGAGGGTGGCTTCCGCAGCTTCCCTCAAGGCCTCCCGCTGGCCGACGAAGCGTTCGGCGCTTTCCAAGGAAGCCAGGTCCTCCTCGTGTTCCTGGAAGAAGGCCTCCTCGAAGGAAAGCCAGGTGGCCCCCAGGGCGGCAGCAACGGATCGGCCGAGCTCCCGATGCCGCTCCGGCGGGGTCATGATCATGCGGAACCCCCGGGAGGCCGAGGCCTGCTTCAGGATGTCCCGTAGCGCCTCCTCTGGGCTCCGGTCCGGGCTCAGGGGCATGCCAGGATCGTCGAACGGCAGCGGCGGATGGGCGACCACGGACGTCGCGTGCCCGGGCAGGACCCGCTCCCCCTGCACCCGACAATCGAGTTCCTGCAGAATGGGCAGCAGGTAATCGGTGTCCGGATAGGGGGTGTCCGCGCCGAACAGGCGCATCACCTGGGCCTTGAGATCCTTGAGGCTCAGCGGCTCGCGAACCAGGTCGAGCACGAAACCGATGAAGTGCTTGGCGTCGAGCCCGCGAAGGAACAAGTGGCCGGTCTCGGCGGTGCGGAGGTCCTCGACGACCCGGAGTGCGAGGTCGACCGGATCCCCGCTGAAGTGCGGCATCAGCGTCGACAGGGAGCGGCGCACGGTTTCCGGTTCCAGGGGCGGCCAGCGTTCGGCCAGGTGGATCGCCTCCGCCACGAAGGCCCGAAGAGTGTCCCGGTCGAACATGGGGTGGGCGAGAAGTGGGGCTGCCGTGCCCTCTAGGTCTAGCAGGTGCACACGGCCCGGGGAAATCCGCACCAGTAGGCGGATCAGGCCGGATCCGGTGACCATCCCGGCCGGCCAAAACCGCTCGAACCGCTTCGCCACCTCGTCGATCCGGGCGATGCCGCCGAAGCTGTCGAGGGTTTCGTCCAGGGCAGTGCCCGGCTCGGCCAGGGCGGAGCGGTCGAGGTTTTCCAGGCCTTTCAGTAAATCCAGGCTGATCTGCGGCTGGCTCCTGCCTTGGGCCGACGCGATCTCGGTTTGGGTCATCGGTTCACCCGTGAGTCCGAGCACGCGATCCACCGCGTTGCGCTGGGCCTCGGTCAGGGGACTGCCGGCCCGCTCCCAGAACTGGTCGAGGGTATGGCTGGTATTGGCCGGGGCACTGTTGCGGTCCTGGAACTGGCGAAGGGCGGAGACAACCTGGGTTAGCTTGTTGCGGCCGATGCCGGGGACTTCCAGGAGTTCACCGTGGGTCAGGGCCGCCACCGCCCCCACAGTGGTAAGGCCCGCCTGCTCAAGGGCGGAGCGAAGAGACGGGATCAAGGACAATTTCTGGATTGGCTCCGGAGAATATGCCAGTTCGGGCACCAAAGGCGGTTCTTCGCTGAAGGCTCCGGTCGAGGCAGGCTGGACGCCCTGGGCGCGAAGGGTTTCCTGGAAGCCAAGGATCTCGCTTACGGTCTTGTTGCCGAGGGCGTGAATCGCCCGCACTTGACTGGAGGTCAAGGCCAGGAGTTCGCCAGCGGTGTGAACCTGGCAGCGAGCCAGGGCGTTTATGGCCCGGCGCGACAGGCTGGTGGCGCCCAGGGGCGACACGGACTCCAGGTGCTCGATCGGTCCGGGCTGGGCCGGGGTCTGGACGTCCTCCCCGAGGGCCCGCAACATGGCATCGCGCATCGCCTTGGTCGACGGGAACCGCAGTTCGGGCAGCGGATTGAGCGCTTTTTGGAAGAAGGCTGCGAGGCCGCCGGGGTCGATGTCCTCCGCCTGGATGGCGGGGGCATCCCCCGGTTCGGGGACCCGACCATCGAAGGCGTGGCGGCCCGCATACAACTCGAACAGGCACAGGGCCGCCGCATAGCGGTCGGTGTCATGGGTCCAGCGGGCGGTGGCAGGATCCCTATAGAGCGCCGTGCCGCCGTAAAGCGCGTCTTCGGGATAGGCGGCCAGGCTGAAATCGATGATCGTGAGGTGCCCTTCGTTCACCAGCAGGTTGTCGGGTTTGAGGTCCTTGTGGGTGATGGCCCGCTGTTCCAGATAGTCCAGTCCGGCTAGGAGGTCCTCGGCCAGGCGCCGCTGGAGTGCGGGCTCGGGGTTCGCGTTTTGGGCCAGCCACTGGCGCAAGGTCTGGCTGCCCACCCGTTCCATGACCAGGGTGAGCCGGCCTTCGACCATCTTGGTCAGGTCGATGACCTTCACGATGTTCGGGTGGTCAAGCTCGGCCAGCACCTTGTACTCGCCGCGCAGGGCTTCCTCTGCCGATTCCTCGGTGCGGGCGATCTTGAGCGCCCGGGTCCGGCCGCTCACTAGATGCCGCGCGGCGTACACCACCGAAAGCCCGCCCTGGCCCAGTCGGCCGAGAACCTCGTAGTCGGTGCCGACCCGGGTGCCGGCCTGAAGGTTGTCGGCATCCATGGGGATCCGCAGCAACGGATCTTCGCTGAGCAGCAATTGCGGCTCGGCCGATTGGCAGTTCTGGGAGGCCTGGACGGCCCGGATCGCTTCCGCGAGCGCAGGATATCGGTCGGTGGGTCGAAGCTGCACCATCCGGTCGACGATCTCGTCCAGCGACAAGGGGATGCGAGGGGCCATGTCGCGAACCCGGCGCAGCATGCGCCGGGCGTCCATGACCTGGCGAGTGCTGTCGAACAGAGGCCTGCCGGTCAGCAGGAGGGCCAGGATGGCGCCCAGGCTGAACTGGTCAGACACCGGTTCTGCGCTGCTGAAAGCCGCCACCACCTCGGGCGCGGAGTAGATCAGCCGGTCGTCGCCGATGCTGGTCACCGAGATCGTGGCGTTGGCGGTCAGTTGCTTGGCCAGGTCGAAGCCGGTGATCCGGATCTGCTCCGGCTCGGGCCGGTCCTGGACCAGGATCACTTCCGGTCGGAGCAGCCGGTGCACCACGCCCTGGAGGTGAGCCTCTTCCAGGGTCTGGGCGATCTTCAGCCACAGGTTGGTCCGCGCCCGCAGGTCGGCCCGAGGTTTGTCCTTGCCCTGGGCTTCCGGCCCATAGCGTTCCACCCAGCTGATCAAGGAAATGCCGACGAACCGTTCGAGCGGGAGCACCATGCCCGCTTCGTCGGTAAACGGGGGATCGGCGCTGAGGATGCCCTTGATGCGGCCAAGGCGTCCCAGCACCTGGGCCTCCCAGCGGGCGCGCTCGGCGTATTTGTTGCGCTGGGCGTCCGAGGCCAGGAGGGGAACGGTGTAGATCCGCAGCACCCGCTCCGCGCCGGACAGGGTGTTGCGGCCCAGCAACTCAGTGAAGGTCTCCTGATGATTCAGGGTTTCCGCGATCTCGTATTCACGCACCCGGCGAACCGGTTTGGGCCCTCCCTGGACCCCGGTCAGCAAGCGAAGCAGATCCTTGTCGGCCTCGGCCGTGGGCGGCAAAGCCCGCCCTCCGCATAGACGCTGGACCAGAGCCGGGTCCTGCAGGGCGCCCAGGATGGTCCTACGGGTGTGCAGGCGGTCCCGGCTGGCGGGTCCCAACACCCCCACATCCGTGGTTGCGGACAGGAAGACCAGACCCTCGACCCAGACCTGGCCGGCCCGGTAGTTCTCCCGTTTCAGCATGTTCTTCAGGATTTGCGCGGTCAGCCGGTTCAGTTTGAGCGGGCTGGGCATAGGGGCCGGCGTGTACCAGTCGTGGTCCGTGCCATCGATGCGCCCACGGTGCGCCTTAATTTCCACGACGAATATGGCGTGGGGGGCGGCGACCACCGCATCGATCTCGAAGATCGACCCGTTGCGGTCCACCAGCCAGGCGTTGCCGTAGATGGTATAGGTATCAGGCAGACTGTCGACCAGGAAACGAATGGCCTGCCGTTCCAAGTCATGGGCCGGTTCGCCGATGGGAATGAACTTGGCGGGCATCGCTACACCAACTGGATACGTGCGGACGGGAACCAGATGGCGAGCTGGTTCTCGACCCGGAAGATGCCACCGCGATCGGGGCCGATCACCACATCGAAGACGCGCTGGCGCAGGGGATGCTCCGGAGCCTTGAGCAGCTCGGGATCAATCGAAGTGATGAAGTCGGAAGACGATGCCCCAAGGTCCAGGGCAGCGATGCCAGCCAGGGTAGCCTCTCGCCAGTTGCTGCAGGCGACCGTGAAATTGTCCCGCAGGGCTAGTCCTGGGATGGTCTTCACCAGGTAGTGGCTGAGTTGGCCGCCGGTGCCCGGGAGCTCCAGGACCCGTTGATGGGGCTTCACCACCAGCAGTTCAGACCGCGCGAACCGGGTCGGTACCCCAAGGAGACATGCCTGGTCAAGCAGATAGTCGGTTCCGGGCGCATTCAGGTCGAGCGAGCTGATAGCATCCAGCCAACTCGCGATGCGGTCTTCCGCAAGCTGGTTGAGGTCGAACTGGCCCTGGATCCGGGCTGGATCGAACGGGACCGGATGAACCACGGCGGCGTCCTCGAAGAGCAGGGCGAGGAGATCCGTGGCCTTCAAGCGGCCGCGGAAACGGTTCCAGGTCGCCAGCCGCGCCTCTGTGAGCCGCGCCGGGCGGCGCCCCGCCGCCTCGTCCCGGGCAAGGGCCAGCATAAGGGCGGCTGCCCAAGCACCGGTTGAACGTTGCTGATCTTTGAGGCCGGAGAAGTCTAGATCCATCACGTGAACATCCCAAGGGTTGGCGAATCGCGAGGTTTAGAAACTGTAGTAGGTTACTCCCGGTCTAAAGGAAATGATGAAAATTCAATGGTTTATAATCAAGTTGCTATGTATATAACTGATTTTTATTAATGTGCTCCGCAGGGCTCGGGGCGGCCCCCATCCGGAGGCGCAATCCCGGGCCAGCATGGTCTCTATCTGCTGGCGGAATGTGTTCATGCCTGAACCCGTCATGCAGGGGGCCGCCGTCCTCTGCGGGCTCGCCCAGATGGAGGTGAGGGCCCGGGGTGCTGTCCAAGATCCTGGTGCGCCAGGCCCCCCAGGACCAAGCCCGGCGTTTGCCGGCAGGGCTAAGGGACCTGGGGCTCCTGGCCTTCGCCACCGAGGTGCGCCAGGTGCCCACGGATGCCCAGCGGATCGTGTCCCGGCAGCTGGAGTGGACCAGCACCGGTTTCGCCGTGACGGACGGGCGCGGCGCCTGCCACGATTGCCCGTCGCCAAGCATCGCTCTGTTCCAGCCCGGGCACCGGCCTACCTCCCATTCCGAGCTGGTCAAGTCCACGGACCACAAATTCTCCATGGGCCGGGCGCTACTGACGCGGGGCCTTTTCCTCAGCAAAAAGGTCGTGACGGTAACCGAGCAAGTGATCTCTGAGCGGGAGTCGTTCATCCTGGTGGTGCGTGCGGAGGGCCTGCCGGCAATCATCCTCTACGAGTCCCGCCTGGGTTTCCAGCGCCTCGGGGTCGATATCAAGGCCGCCCGCCATCTCAACCTCAAGGCCCTACTGGAGCGCCTGCGCGCCCTGGCCCCGGCGCCGGTGGACGACCGGGCCGCCCAGCCGACCTACCTGAGGGGCCTGCCCCGGCTGGGGGTGGACGAGGCCGATTTGGGGCTGTTCCTGGTCCAGGCCGCCAGGAACCTATGAGGCCCGGACCCGGCCTCGATCCCTGGCCAGGTGCGGCGCCAGCGCCATGGCCAGGGGCAGGGTGGTTAGATCTGACTGGCTCCCGCGGGTTGTTCGATCTGCGATTTCAGGCCGTCGAGCATCACCCGCGCTGCTGAAACATACTTTGCGGGAATCCATTGTTTAGGTGCCCATGAGCTTCGGCATATTGACAGGTTGCGGCCGGGTGCAACCTGTTTCACCACTTCCGGCCAGCTGATCTTCCCCGCATCGACAGCTGCTTTGACCTCCTGATACAGCTCCCTGTCCCCGTCCTCTCGCTTTGTCTTGGCAGCTTTGGCCGATTTCGACTTTGCCGGGTTCTCAGGGGCTGGAGCAGGCTGGGCCGCAGCATCTAATTGTTTGGGGATGTGGCTGGGGCTGGGAGGGTTATCGCTCGAGGCCTCCCCTTCCTTCATTTTCTGCCTTCCCGAGGCAGAGATGGGTTCTACTGATGCGGGGATGGGCTCTGTCGGTGAGGCGGGCGCTGCCGATGCGGGGATAGGCGCTGCCGATGTGGGCAGGGGCTCAGCCTGTGCAGGCAACGCCCCCGCCGCCGCAGAGATGGGCTCTGCCGGAGACGACAAGATATCCGCCTGCGCGGAGATGGGGGCGACCGACAGGGGCACGGGCTCCGCCATTGCGGATGCACCCTGTGCCCAATGAAGCCGAAGGGCCTCCAGAACAATAGATGATTCGAGCATTCTACGCTCAATTGCTTCAATCTTGAGACGTTTCAAGTCGCCAGACGGCAGCTTGATGCTGAGTTTCACACCGTCTGGTATTTTGGGCTTGGCCATCATGGTCCTCCATGGCGTTAGACCATTACACTCCTGAATCACTCCATTGTCAAAACCTTTGATAAACTAATTAATGAAGTATTGAAATCTCCTATTCAAAAGAGAGGGGGGGCTCGGCCAACGCCAGTGTCTCCAGCTTCCAGTGAAACAATGGTGCCCACAGAACCACAGATGATTCAAATATTTAACAATTAAACTATTTACTCTTTAGACATTTTAAATCATAGATGGATAGAAGGTTGATGCCAATTGAGCCTCGTTCAGAATCTCGGGTTTGCACATTGCAGGCGCACGGAACACTAGCGCATTGCACTCTTGATGCTCTAAACGTTGAATCATTAATAAAATAAAATCCTAAAAGGTTTGAAGATATAATATTTTGATCATCTAAGCATCTGATGATTTAACTTGATCTAGGCACAATGCCAAACTCTTCCCAGCCAGAAGCGCTGCCTGGCAACCTACCCGCTCTTCGTTGATCAGCTGGATCCAGACCGGGGGGGAGCCCATTGCACTCGAACGGGCATCAAACCTGGAGGATTCTGGACTGAAGCATGCGGACCTTGGATGTAATGCTCCAAGAATGCGAAATTTAAACGAGCGCCTAGGATCGCGCAAGAGCCGCGAAAGACACCATCGGAATGGTTTAGTGGCCTATGGGTAGCCGGGAGGCTATTACAAAGCGAAATCGACCTCAAATTCGATTCGGCAACATATTGCGTCTATTGCACTCCAGTTTTGCCGATCCCCTTCGGCTGGCAGTTTGCGATGCCTAGTGGACTTTGGCCGATGAGCCTGGCTCGGTCGCCCACCTCCGATAGACGGAATAACATAAGCATATAATGGGCCAATATCAAATAAATTTGCTTCGTGCAAGTCCAAGGTTAGATAAAAGTGACAGAAATCACAAAGCGTAAATTTTTGGGACTTACATGTTTCGGGTTTGACGCCGGCCCCGACGTGCCAAAGGCGAAAAGCCCTTGAGAAACATAGCGATCGTAGCTGATCGCTCGCGATTGCAGCGAAAAGGGGTGGGCGGACTTTCAATTTGGTTGTATCTGGCCTACAGCCCACGGCCAGTTCATGGAGGGAATATGAACGACCATCTCGAAACCGACGATCGAACTGACCTGGTGTCGGCCCGGGAGGCTGCCCGGCGTCTGGACTGCACAGTGCAAACCGTTCGGCGCTATGTCAAGGCCGGCGATCTCAAGGCTTTCAGAATCCGGCGCCGGTTGTTCTTCAGGCCGGCCGACCTCATCGCGCTCTTCCACCTCCAGGGCAACAAATAACCCCAACGACGACGTTGATGGCACCCCTCGGTGCTGGGGTCGACGAAGTCGGAAACCTGATGCTCCGCAAGCTGGCGGATCTGGAAGTTCTGGACGCCCAGGCCAAGCTGCAAGAAATGCAAAAGCAGCTCGCCCAGTACCGAGACGCACAAATCAAAGCCAAGAAGTAACCCGCCCTGAGGGCCCGTCCACATGCTCGTCACCCTTTCTATTCCCGACGCCGGCCCATGCCTCCTGCTCACCCGTGAGTGGCAGGACGGCCGGGACGTGGGCGCCAGCACCGTGCTGACGGACCACAGCGGGGACATGCTCGGGCTGCTATAGGCCGTCTGGCCGCTGCCGTCCATTCACCCGCCCTACTACGGGGCATAACCTAAGGAGCCACCACCATGGCCACCGAAATCACCACCATCCCCACCTACATCCCCATGGCCGCCTTCCGCGCCGTCCAGGCCGTCACCAAGAGTGCCAAGGAGCTGTACGACGCCCTCAGGGACGCCGCCGACCTGGTTGACCTCAAGTACATCGACACCCTCACGGCGCTGCGAGCCGCCCGGAATGTGGCGGCCGGGGCGCACTCGGCCGCCCAATACGCCCTGCTCAACCTCTTCGCCCTCGTCAAGGACCATCTGCTGGACAGCCCCGAAAAGGCGCAACTGACCACCGAGGCCGACGAGCGTCTCAAGAAGGTGCTGAACCTGCTGTAGGGTGCCGCCTTCTTCATCCCCAGGTCGCGCCGCGCGACCTGGGGTACTGGCTAAGGCAGCAACCAGCTCAGGCCAAACTTTTTTCTCTTCACCTAAAAAGGACCTTTTTGTCCGAAAGCTATCATAGGTATAGGACCGGAGGAACCGGATGAACGCCAAGCCCACCACTACGACCAAGAACTCCACCTCCTGGAACACTCTGGGTGTTCAGAGCTTCAAGGAGATGATGATCCAGGCCCTCCCGTTCCCCAGGATCGGCATGGTTGAGCATCTTCGACCTGGAACAGGCATCGACCCTACCCGGGAACCAAAGAACCTGTGCAAGGAATATGAGGTGGCGGTCCAGTGGGCGCACCAAGCCAACAGGAAGTTCCCTAACGGGACCCTGCCGGGGAGGGAGTGATGCCATTCATCAAGGTTGACTGCAAGATCCTGACCTCAAGCCTCTGGCCGGACCAGGTAGGTACGAGGGTCTTCCTCGCTGCCCTATGCCTGGCAGAGCCTTATGAGGTCACGGAGCCTATGGACCAGCTGCAGGTGGACGCCCTCCAGCCAACCGGATGGGTGCTCCCACCGGGCTGGTATGGATTCGTGGCCAGTGCCGGCTCCGGAATCCTCAGGTCCGCCTGCATCAACCAGGACCAAGGCATGGCTGCCCTGCGAAGGCTGGGTGAACCCGACTGCGAAAGCCGTGACCGGGAATTTGACGGCCGCAGGCTGGTCAGGATCGACGGCGGCTACGTCGTCCTCAACTTCCAAAAATTCCGGGATCGGGACTACACCACGGCGGAGCGCTCCAAACGGTACCGGGAGAGGCAGCGTCACGGTGTGACTTCATACCGTCACGGCGTGACGTCACGTGATATCACGCAAGCAGAAGTAGAAGAAGAAGTAGAAGCAGAAGAAGAGCACAGAGTACAGACTACTCCTACTGCTGCGCAGCTGGCTGGCTTGCCGAGTGAAGGTGCTGAGCCTCCGGCTCCTACTGCAGCTGCTGACGCAGCCCAAGACACCAGCTCCGCTGGTCAAGCAGCTGAAGCTGCCCAGGCTACTCCCGTACCGGACCTGAATGATCCAGTCCCGGCTAAGAAGATCCCCCGTCCCGTCCAGCAGATGAACCAGTGCTTCACCGAGATCGGCCTTACAGGGCTGGTGCAGCCCGGCTGGGAACCTGGCTGCCAGGCTGAGGCTAAGCTCCGGATTAAGGAAGACTCTAAGTGGCCGGACCTCCTCCCGGCTGCGCTGGACTACTTGCGCTCGAACGCCGGCTGGTTCACTACCCACCCGTTCCGGGGGCAACATACCTTGGTGAAAGATGGGGTGGTCCAGCGCTATGTCGAGCAGGGTGCCAAGCGGAAGAACCATCCCGCCACGACCACCGCCCCGACGGTCGTCTTTGATCCCAACCAGCAAGACACGTGGGATCAGGTGACCAAGCTGTACGCAAAGGCGGGCGCCAACATCGGCCGGGGCGCCAAGGAGGTGCTCGCCTCCATGGTCCCCTGCGTCGGGCCCGGCACCTGCGCCGGGCCGGAGCTGGTCGACTGCCTTCGGCGCTACTTTGCCACCAAGCCCAAGTTCCCGCTCGGCCTGGCCCGTTATAAAGAAGAGCACTTCCTGAGCGACCTCGAGGATGCTCGCGAGGGCCGGCCGATCAAAACAGCCAACCCGCAGCAGGTGAACAATGATGGCTGGCTAGCCAACCATGAGGCCCAGCTGAAGGCCCACCCCGTCGTGCAGACCCCCATCAGTGACGCCCTGCTCAAACAAATCAAAGGAGTCCAGCCATGATCCCCTTCGTCGCCTTCCCCGGCCTGCCCCCGGCTATTTGTTCTCGCTGCGGTCGGGACCGCACCTTCACTCACGTTTATACGGACGGCGACGTGCCGACGATCTGCCTGCAGTGCCTGGCTGTGGTCAAGGATGGCCGTCACCCGGCCGTCTCGTATCGGGTGCTGCCTACGGCGTTGGACCCTGAGCCGGTCATCCGCGAACGGCTCATCCGGCGCGGCCTCAGCGAGCGGGATGCCGACTGCGCCATCCAGCAGGTCCCCGCCCGGATCCTGCAGCTCATCCCGCAAGAGTGGTTGGTCAAGATCCTCGCCGGCGGCAAGATCCGCACCGGCCTCGGCTTGGTGGGCCTGCCCGAGCAGGGCAAGAGTGGCTTCCTGGCCGCCCTGTTGAAGACCAACTGGGCCAACTACTTGCGCATCTCCCTGCAGCGTTGGGATTTTGACTGGAATTATGAAGACCAGTTCCGGTGGGTGAATTGGCTGCAGTGGGCGACTCGGATCCAGCTGGATCCCTGGAACGAGAGCCACGTCCAGCTCTTGGATATCTGCAAGCAGATCCCGGTCCTGGTGCTGGACGACCTGGCCCGGGAAAAGGTGGAGGACCCGAGGGCTGCGGAGCGCATCCGGGCCATCCTGACTTCCCTGATTGATTTCCGTGACGGCGCCCACCTGCCCATCCTGTGGACCTCCAACCTCGGCGTGCCGGCGCTGCTGGAAAAGTATGATGCGCACCACGTGAGGCGCCTGATTCACGGGAACCCTGCCATCGAGCTGCCGCCCGACATGCCCACCTGGTCCGCCTGACCAATTAATAGGCGCACACAAAAGGAGCCCCCCATGGCCCGGATTGACATCAGCATCACCTGATCGGTGTGGACCAAGTCAGGATCACCAGCAGGTACTGGGAACTGTCCTCGACCTGGGCCCGGGGTTACGGAACGTTCAAGATTGGGGGTTACATACGGTGCCGCCAGGGTGAGCTGCGGACCGAGATGGCCGGGGGGTTGTGACCTGTCCGAGTTGTGGTATAACCGTGGTATCCATTTCTTTACAGGCCCCAGATATGGGGCCTTTTTATTGTTAACAATAGAAATACAAAATAATACAAAATGTCGGCTTTACAACACCCCGCCGGCCGGGTTCCACTGTCGGGATGCCCTTTCCCGATCCCATCTCCCTGCTGGCGCCCCTGGGGCCCTGGTTCGAATCGGTCAGGCGGGACCTGCCCTGGCGGGCCGCCGATCTGGACGGCCCCCATCCGGATCCCTATTCAGTGCTGGTCTCGGAAGTGATGCTGCAGCAGACCCAGGTGGCCACGGTGGTGCCCTACTTCCAGCGCTGGATGGCCCGCTTTCCGGACCTGGGCGCCCTGGCGGCCGCCGGGGCGGACGAGGTGCACGGCCTGTGGGCGGGCCTGGGCTACTACCGGCGGGCGCGCAACCTGCACCGGGCGGCGGCGGTCCTGGCCCGGGACGGCTGGCCCGCTGCCCTGGAGGGCCTGCTGTCCCTGCCCGGGCTGGGCCCCTACACCGCCGCCGCCCTGGCCGCCCAGGCGTTCCAGTGGCCGACCCCGGCCCTGGACGGCAACGCCTTCCGGGTCACCGCACGGCTCCTGGCCCTGGAGGAGGACCCCAGGCGCCGGGCCCAGGACCTGCGCGACTGGCTGCGCCCGGCCCTGGCCGCCCACGGCCCCTCCCGCCTCACCCAGGCCATCATGGAACTGGGCGCCACCCTCTGCGCCCCGGCGCCCCGCTGTGCCGCCTGCCCCCTGGGCGGGACCTGCCGGGCGCACCGGCTGGGCCTGGCCCAGCGCATCCCCCCCGCCGTGCCCAAGGCCAAGCCCAGGGAGTCGGAACTGTTCCTGGTGGCCATCGGGTCCCCGGCGGGCTGGCTGCTGCGGCCCCCGGCGGCCACGGGGCTGCTGGCGGGCCTGTGGAGCTGGCCCTGGGCGCCGGTTCCGGAGCCGGGAGCCGGCGCCGCCGAGGCGGCGGTGCCGTACCGGGCCGCCCGGGGCTGCGCCTGGCCCGGGTGGGTCCAGGCGTATTCCCACCTCCGCCAGACCGTGCACCCCCTGTGCGCGCGCCTGGAAGCCGCCCCGGAAGCGCCCCGGGGCCTGGCCTGGGTACCGGTGCGGGACCTGGGGGGCCTGCCCATGGGGCGCCGGGACCAGCGCCTGCGGGCGCTGCTGGACCAGCCCGCCGGGTTCCTGCCGCTCACCGGCGAAGACTGGGCGGCAATTGACGCGGTGCTCGGCCTGGAATAGTGGTATTCAATCTGGTTATGGAAGTACGGGCCGGGGTCCGCCTGCTGCGAAGCTGGTTGGCAGCCTTCCCTTGACCGCCCCTTCCCCACCAGGGAGGATCCCCATGCAGGAACAAATCAAGCTTGTGGCCAGCCGGATCCGGGAGCTGCGGGAGATCTCCCGGGTGTCCTCCGCCCAGATGGCCCAGGACCTCCACCTCACGGAAGGCCAGTACCTGGGCTACGAGAGCGGCCAGGTGGACATCCCGGTCGGGATCCTGCACCAGGTGGCCCAGCGCCTGAGGGTGGAGCTCACCACCCTGCTCACGGGCCAGGAGCCCCACGCGCACACCTTCGCCGTCACCCGCGCCGGGCAGGGCATCTCGGTGGACCGCAGCAAGGACTACCGGTACCTGGGCCTGGCCCACACCTTCATCCACAAGCGCGCCGAGCCGTTCCTGGTGACCGTGCAGCCCGGCACCACCCAACCCAACAGCCACCCGGGCCAGGAATTCCATTACGTCCTGGAGGGGACCCTGCGGGTGACCATCGGCCAGCACGACGTGGTGCTGGAGCCGGGGGACTCCCTGTACTTCGACTCCAGCGTCCCCCACAACCTGGCCGCCTTGCACGACCGCCCGGTCAGACTCCTCGCCGTGATCGTCTAGGCCACGCTCCCAGGATCCGCCATGCTCCTCCACCACTACCTCCCCCGGACCCAGTTCGATTCCTACGAGCAGTTCCGCGATCAGTTCCAGATCCGGATCCCCGAGTGCTTCAATTTCGCCTACGACGTGGTGGACCGCTACGCCGCCACCGAACCGGACCGGGTGGCCCTGGTGTGGTGCGACGAGCGGGGTGAATCGGCGACCTTCACCTTCGCCCAGCTGAAGGAGGCCAGCGACCGCACCGCCAGCCTGCTGGCGGCCCTGGGCATCCGCCGGGGCGACCCGGTGATGCTGATCCTCAAGCGGCGCTACGAATTCTGGTTCTGCCTCCTGGCCCTGCACAAGCTGGGGGCCGCCGCCATCCCGGCCACCCACCAGCTCACCGCCAAGGACCTGGCCTACAGGAACAACGCCGCCAGCGTGAAGATGATCATCGCCACGGCCGATCCCCTGGTGCTGGAGCACGTGGACGCCGCCCAGGCCCAGTCCCCCACCCTCCTGAGCAAGGTGGCGGTGGGCGGGGCCAGGGGCGGCTGGGTGGACTTCGACCGGGAACTGCCCCAGGCCGGCGCCGACTTCCAGCGCCCCACGGGGGAGGCCGCCACCCGCAACGAGGACACCTTCCTCATCTACTTCACCTCCGGCACCACCGGGCTGCCCAAGATGGTGCGCCACTCCTTCACCTACCCCCTGGGGCACATCCTCACCGCCGCCTACTGGCAGCAGGCGCGGGACGGCGGCCTGCACTTCACGGTCTCCGACACCGGCTGGGCCAAGTCCGCCTGGGGCAAGCTCTACGGCCAGTGGCTGACGGGCGCCGCGGTGTTCGTGTACGACTACGACAAGTTCGTGCCCAAGGACCTGCTGCGGGTCATCAGCGAATACGGGGTGACATCCTTCTGCGCCCCGCCCACGATCTACCGCTACCTCATCAAGGAGGACCTGGCCCAGTACGACCTGTCCCGCCTGGAACGGGCCACCACCGCCGGGGAGCCCCTCAACCCGGAGGTCTACAACCAGTTCCTGCGCCTCACCGGGCTGCCCATCCGGGAAGGCTACGGCCAGACCGAGATGGTGGTGGCGGTGGCCACCTACCCCTGGGTGGAGCCCCGCCCGGGCTCCATGGGCCTGCCCTCCCCGGGCTACGACCTGGACCTGGTGGACGAGGACGGGCGCCCCTGCGAAGTGGGCGAGGTGGGGGAGATCGTCATCCGCACCGGCCGGGGCAGTCCCGTCGGCCTGTTCGACGGCTACTACCGGGACCCGGACCTCACCGCCCAGGCCTGGCACGACGGCCTCTACCACACCGGAGACACCGCCTGGCGGGACGAGGACGGCTACTTCTGGTTCGTGGGCCGCACCGACGACGTGATCAAGAGCTCCGGCTACCGCATCGGCCCCTTCGAGGTGGAGAGCGCCCTGCTGGAGCACCCGGCGGTGCTGGAGTGCGCCGTCACCGCCGCGCCCGACCCCATGCGCGGCCAGGTGGTCAAGGCCACCGTGGTCCTGGCCAAGGGGTACGAGCCCGGGCCCGACCTGGGGGTGGAACTGCAGGAGCACGTGAAGAAGGTGACTGCTCCGTACAAGTACCCCCGCATCGTGGAGTTCGTCACCGAACTCCCCAAGACCATCAGCGGCAAGATCCGCCGGGTGCAGATCCGGGAGCAGGACCGGGTGGAGTAGCAGCATCCGCCGGGGTCCGGCTCAGGACCAGGAGGGATCCGAGGAACCCGCCGAAGACCAGCACTCCGTACTGGCTGAGGATCTCCAGGAGGAAATGGTGACGACCAGGACCGCGAAGCCAAGTTCGACGATCTCCCGGAGCCCGTTCAGGGGGTCGGGGGACCCGATGACCGACCGGAGGCCCCAGGCCACCCACAGGGCCATGATCACGGCGAACCCGAAGGTCTCGTGATGGCTGGACACCACCATGCGATCGGCCCCGCGCAGGGTCTGGCCCACCTCCTCCCGCCCCAGGGCGCCCCGGAACTCCACCTGGCTGGCGATGCCCAGCTTCCGGGCCCGCTCCTGGAGTTGCTTCCGCTCGGCCCCGCCCCCTGCCAGCACCAACCCTCATCGGCTCGCCCCTTGTAGGCCTGGCGGAAGGCCTCCAGCAGGATCCCGTGCCCCTTGACCGGAACCAGGCTCCCCACGCAGATGAACGTGACCCGAACAGGAACCAGGAACTGGGCTGGGCGACCAGGAACGGGGTCCCGGACCGGCGGGACAGGCGCTGGGCGGCCTGGACCCACTGCCCGACGTAACAGGGTATCCAGGGCAGCCGGTGGCTGAACTCGCGCAGCACCGGGCAGGCATCCTCGATGGGCGCCCCCCAGCCGCGCCATGGATCGGGACCTGACCAGGCGGATACCCCGGCACCACCTGGCCTATTCCCGGTAGGCCCGGCCGTAGTACGAGACCAGCAGGATCTGCCGCAACTCCCCCAGGAGCGGAAAGCGCGGGTTGGTGCCGGTGCACTGGTCGTCGAAGGCCCCTTCGGCCAGCGCATCCAGCTTGCCCAGGAAGGTGGCCTCGTCCACCCCCGCTTCCTGGATGGAGCCGGGGATGCCCAGCGTGCGCTTGAGGCCATCCAGCCATCCCACCAGGCTGTCGATGCGCTCGGCGGTCTTGCGCCCGGGCAGGCCCAGGGCGATGGCGATCTCCCCGTAGCGGTGCCGGGCCTGGGGCCGGTCGTACTGGCTGAAGGCCGTCTGCCGGGTGGGGACATCGTTGGCGTTGTAGCGGATGACGTTGGTGATGAGCAGGGCGTTGGCCAGGCCGTGGGGCAGGTGGAACTCGGCACCCAGCTTGTGGGCCATGGAATGGCACACTCCCAGGAAGGCGTTGGCGAAGGCCATGCCCACGATGGTCGCGGCGTTGTGCACCCGCTCCCGGGCCCCGGGATTGCGGGCCCCCTCCAGGTAGGCGGCGGGCAGGTGCTCCTTGAGCAGCCGCAGTCCCTGGATGGCCTGGGGATCGGTGTACTCGTTGGCCATGACCGACACGTACGCCTCCAGGCCGTGGGTGACGGCGTCGATGCCGCCGAAGGCGGTGAGGCTCTTGGGCAGGTGCAGCACCAGTTCCGGGTCCACGATGGCCATGGTGGGGGTGAGCTCGTAGTCGGCGATGGGGTATTTGCGCCCCGTGGCCTGGTCGGTGACCACCGCGAAGGGGGTCACCTCCGAGCCGGTCCCGGACGTGGTGGGAATGGCCACCAGGATGGCCTTCTCCCCCAGCCTGGGGAACCGGCAGATGCGCTTGCGGATGTCCATGAAGCGCAGGGCCAGGTCCTCGAAGTGCACCTCCGGGTGCTCGTACAGCGTGCCCATGATCTTGGCGGCGTCCATGGGCGAGCCCCCGCCCACCGCCACGATCACGTCCGGCTGGAAGCCCCGCAGCATGGCCACCCCTTCCTGCACCACCGCCAGGGTGGGATCCGCCTCCACCTCGTGGAAGATGTCCACCTCCAGGCCCAGCTTGCGCAGGATCCGCACCGTGTCGTCCAGGTTGCCGTGGCTGAACAGGAAGCGGTCCGTGACGATGGCCGCCCGCTTGCGCCCGCGCAGCTCCTCCAGGGCGAAGGGCAGGCAGCCCCGGCGGAAATAGATGCTGCGGGGCAGGCGGCACCACAGCATGTTCTCCGCCCGCCTGGCCACGGTCTTGCGGTTGATGAGGTGCTTGGGGCCCACGTTCTCGGAGATGGAATTGCCGCCCCAGGAGCCGCAGCCCAGGGTCAGGGAAGGCGCCACCTTGAAATTGTACAGGTCGCCGATGCCCCCCTGGGTGGAGGGTGAGTTGATGAGGATCCGCGCCGTCTTCATGCGGGCACCGAAGGCGGCGATGCGCTCCCGGCCCAGGTCCTGGTCCTGGTCCGTGTACAGCCCCGAGGTGTGGCCGATGCCCCCCAGGGCCACCAGGGCCTCGGCCTTGGCCACCGCCTGGTCGAAATCCGCCGCCCGGTACAGGGCCAGGGTGGGGGACAGCTTCTCGTGGGCGAACGGCTCGTCCGGACCCACCGATTCCACCTCGCCCATGAGCACCAGGCTGCCGTGGGGCACCTGGATGCCCGCCAGGCCGGCGATGGTCTGGGCCGACTGGCCCACCACCGCCGGGTTCAGCACCCCGTCCTGCATGAGCAGCTGGCGCACCGCTTGGCACTGGTCCGGGTCCAGGATGCACGCGCCGTGGTTGGCGAAGCGCTGGCGCACTGCGTCGTAGGCCGGGCCCACCACGATCACCGACTGCTCGGAGGCGCATACCACGCCGTTGTCGAAGGTCTTGGACAGGATGATGGAGGCCACCGCCCGCTTGATGTCCGCCAGTTCGTCGATGACCACCGGCGTGTTGCCGGCGCCCACGCCGATGGCCGGCTTGCCGGAGGAGTACGCCGCCTGCACCATGCCCGGCCCGCCGGTGGCCAGGATCAGGTTCACGTCCGGGTGGCGCATGAGGTGGTTGGTGAGCTCCACCGACGGCTGGTCGATCCAGCCGATGATGTCCGGGGGCGCCCCGGCGGCCACCGCCGCCTCCAGCACCAGCCGGGCCGCCGCGCAGGTGGAGCCCTTGGCCCGGGGGTGGGGGCTGAAGATGATGCCGTTGCGGGTTTTCAGGCTGATGAGCGCCCTGAAGATGGCCGTGGAGGTGGGGTTGGTGGTGGGCACGATGCCGCAGATGAGCCCCACAGGTTCGGCGATGGTGAGGGTGCCGAACAGGTGGTCCTCCTCCAGCACCCCGCAGGTCTTCTCGTCCTTGTAGGCGTTGTAGATGTACTCGGAGGCGAAGTGGTTCTTCACCACCTTGTCCTCCAGCACGCCCATGCCGGTCTCCTGCACCGCCAGGCGCGCCAGGGGAATGCGCGCGTCGGCGGCCGCCAGGGCCGCCTGGCGGAAGATCACGTCCACCCGCTCCTGGGAATAGTCGGCGAAGCGCCGCTGGGCGGCCTTCACCAGGGCCACGAGGGCGTCCAGTTCCTGGATGGTGGTGACGGCCATGCTCCCCTCCCTGCTGGCCGTGGGACCGATCCCACCTGGCCTCAGCATTTGATGCCTCGGTCCGGGGATTGGTTCGGGAGCCTCAGAATTCTGTCGCAGCCTCGGCGGTGCTTGGCTCCGGCCCCAGGTCCTGGACGGTCGCGGGGGGAGCTTCCTCGTCCGCCGGCAGGCCTGGGACCGCACCGAACGGCGGGCCGGGCGGGACACCCGTGCTGATCCAGGCCAGGGCCGCGGCGATGCTGCTCTCGTCCGGATCGCCCAGGGCATGGTCCAGGTCGTCCTCGGCCGAGCAGGTCACGGCACCGAAACCCGGGTAGGGCAGGCCCCGGACATAGTTGCCGCCGCCTTTGGCGTTGTACGGGGTGAAGGTGACCAGTTGCAGGCGCCAATGACAGTTCGGGTCGTAGTAGACCGAGGCGCCGACCGCCTTGCCGAGGGTCCGTTGGCCTACCAGGGCCAGACGGGAGCCATAGCTGGGCTCCAGTACGTTCGCCAGCATTTCGCTGGCCGAGGCGGTATCCCCAGTGACGATGCAGGCGATGCGGTCGAACTCCATGGCTTCGGGTTCCTTCTTGAAGTACCGGGTCTGGATCTTTTGCCCGCGGGCTGGGCTGTAGTGAAGAATGGCCATGACTTCCCCTTGCGCATGGGAAGCGTGCAGGAGGCTGGCGAACAGTTCGGCCACGTCCAGGCTCCCGCCCGGGTTGTAGCGCAGGTCCACGATCAGGTCGGTCGCCCCGGCGGCGCGGAAGTGCCCCAGGATCCCCCGCAGCTGGGCTTTCGCCCGTTCCGTGAATTCCAGCAGGGGCAGGTAGCCGACCTTGTGGCTGTGGGCGGTGGTCAGGATGCGGGGCGCGTTCCAGCCCGGGACCGGGTCGGTGGTCCAGGTCCCGGCCGTAAGGGTCACGTTCCTGGATGGACCCCCGAACACCCTGCGCACCCGCAGGCTGGCCACCACCCCGGCGCGTTCGGGAAAGAGCAGCGGAACCAGGGGCCGCCAGTTGTTGCCGGGGACCAGCTGGTTGGCGGCCTGATCCAGGTCTTTGAAGGCCCCCGCCACGGCCACCAGCTGGTCGCCCCGTTCCAGGCCCGCCTGGGCCGCGGGCGACCCATGGAACACGTATTTTATCCGCAGCCCTTGCCCTCCTCCGGGCAGGGCCATGGCTGCCAACCTGAAACCGTAGCCTTCCTGGTCGTCCAGGCTCAAGCTCGGGCCCTTGGCGTCAGCGGTGAGGTGGCTCCAGCCGCGGTCCTTGCCGGCGGCTCGGGCCTTGGCGGTGAGAGCCCTCACCAGGTCTTCGGGGGTGGCGAAGGCGTCCAGGTCCACCTGGGACGGCAGGAGCTCCGGCCATAGGTAGTGCTTCCTGAACGTATCCAGGATGTTCGCTTTCACCTGGCGCGGACTGCAGGGGTCGCCGGTCCCGGAGGGGCCCGGGGCGGCCGGGGTTGGACTCGAGGAGCTTCCGCCCCCGCCGCCGCAGCCCAGCGCCGCCAGCAGGCCAAAGGCCAACAGCCCGCCGACCGCCGGGCGCAGCCCGCCTCCAGGCCGGGTGGGCGCGGAAAACGCGGGGCGGAGTGCTGACATGGGCCTTCCTGGGGGCCGGACCCGGTCCGGTGCCCAAACAATCGAAATTAATTAATTATGTTTTTATTGGGGCCCAAAACAAGGGGGCCCGGGCGGGCCCCCTTCATGCAGGCGCTTCCGGCGCCTCAGAACCCCATGTCCGCCAGTTCCTGCTGGGCGGTGCGGGCCTCCGGAGAGCCCGGGAAGCCGTCGGTCAGTTCCTTGAAGGCCTTGATGGCCGCCGGTTTCAAGCCCATGCGCTGCAGGCACTGGGCGCGCTTGAGCCGGGCCGGCAGGAACTGGGAAGAGTTGGCGTGTTCCCGCATGATCTGTTCGAACACCGGCTTGGCCTTGTCGTACTGCTTCTGGTTGTAGTAGCACAGCCCCAGGTAGAACAGGGCTTCCGGGCGCTGGCTGGACTGGGGGCTGGCCTTCAGGAACAGCATCAGCCCGTCGGCGGCCACCGCGTAGTTGCCCCGGTTGTAGTCCAGGACGGCGGCGGTGAAGGCCTTCTCGTCGTCGCTGGGGGCCGGTGCGGGCTCCGGAACGGCGGCGGACGGCTGGGCGGCGGGCGTCCCGGGCTTGGCGGGGGCCGCCCGCCGGACCCCGGCGTCCCCCAGCCGGTTGTTCAGGATGCGGGTGCTGTCCTGGAGCTGGCGCAGGTTCTCCTGCAGGTCCGCCTGGAAGCGGCGGTCCTGGGCCCGGCTGTCGATGGCGGCGGCCCGGTCCGCTTCCAGCTTCTGGTTGGAATCCTCCATCTGGGATCGAAGCTTGAATACCTCAATTTTCAAATCACTAATTTCGATCTCCACTTTCTTGAGTTCATCATCCGAGACGCAGCCGACCGCCGGCAACAGTACCGCCAGCGCCAGCCCGGCGAGCCAGGGTCGGTGAAGCATGGGCGACTCCTTCCATATCAAGAAGAGCGGAGGAACCGGGTCCCTCCGCTCCAAAGGCGGCTCCTGACCCTACTGGAGGGTGAACTGGCAGTTGCGGTTGGCCGCCCAGCTCTGCTCGTCGTGGCCCTGCACCTCGGGCCGCTCCTTGCCGTAGCTGATGGTGGCAAGGCGCGCGTCGGCCGTCCCCAGCCCGGCCAGGTAGCTCTGGGCCGCGTGGGCCCGGCGCTCGCCCAGGGCCAGGTTGTACTCCACCGTGCCCCGCTCGTCGCAGTTGCCGGCGATCTGGATCTTGGCGTCCGGGTAGGTCCTGAGGAAGTCGGCGATGGCCTGGAGCTTGGGCTTGTCCATGTCGCGGATGTCGGACTTGTCGAAATCGAAGTTGATGTCCTTGAGGGCCGCTTCGGCGTCCGCCTTGAACTTCGCCAGGCGCGCGGCTTCAGCGGCGGCCTTGCGGGCGGCTTCGGCATCCGCCTCGGCCTTGAGGCGGGCAGCATCGTCATTGGTGGTCTCGGCCGCGGCCGGAGGCGGGGCGGGGGCCGCGACGGGCGCGGGCTGCTCCATCGGGGCAGGGGCAGGCTTCTTGCAGGCCACTCCTACCCCCAGCAGGAGAATCACAGAGAGGGGTATGAGATTACGAACGAATCGCATGGTTGACTCCTCCAACGCAAATTAGATTATCAAACCCCTTGAATTCGGGGCATCCTTTTTTTCCTCAGCGAGATCGCGTCCATTTGGGGCTCTGGCACCCTTCCAGGTTGACCAGCTTGTGCAGCGTGTTGCCCGATAAGTCGGTTGTATACAATTCCATACCGCCCCGGCTGCCGCTGCTGAACACGATCCGCCGTTCGTCCGGGGACCAGGCGGGCGATTCTGAGCTGGCGACGCCGGTAGTGACCTGATAAGACTTCCCTTCCCCAAGCTTATACACGAACAGGTCGAATTTGCCTTCGAACCGCGAGACATAGGCGATCATCGAACCGGACGGGCTCCAGGCGGGGCTGCCGTTGTAGGTGCCCTCCTGGGTGAGCCGGCGCACGTTGGACCCGTCATCCCCCATCAGGTACACCTGGGGGCCCCCCTCCCGGTCCGAGGTGAAGGCCAGCTGGGTGCCGGCCGGGTTCCAGGTGGGGTCGGTGTTGATGCAGTTGCTGTCGGTGAGCCGGCGCACCCGGCCGGTGGCCATGTCCATCACCATGATGTCGGTGTTGCCCCGGCGGTCCCCCTGGACGAAGGCCAGGCGTTTCCCGTCCGGCGACCAGGACGGGCAGTAGCAGTGCCCCTCCGGCTTGCCGGACACCGGGTAGATCTTCACCTGGGGGCCGCCGGGGGTCCGCTGGCCCCAGATCTCCGGGGTGCCGCCCTTGTAGGTGACGTAGGCGAGCCGTCCGTCCGGGGCCACGGAGGGCGACAGGGTCAGGCTGTGCCAGGAGGTGAGGGGCACCGGGTTGGCCCCGTCCCGGTCCACCTGGTAGATCTCCTTGATGCCCTTGCCCACCTCCTTGACGAACACGATGCGGGTGGACGCCACGCCCTGCTCCCCGGTGAGCCGGGCCATCAGGTCGTCGGCGATGCGGTGGGCGATGCGGCGCAGGGCGCCCTCCTTGCCGGTGTAGCGCTTGTTGAACACCGGCGCGGCGTTCTTGGCCTGGGCGGCCATGACGTCCACCACCTGGAGCATCACCTCCAGGTCGCCGGCGGCGGTGCGGGTGACGGAGGTGAGCACCAGCCACTCGGTGCCGGTCTCGGTCCAGGCCTTGTAGGTGGAGGGATCGGTGGCGGCGGGCAGGTTCTTCTGGATCACCGCGAAGGGCCCCGCCTCGTCCAGGTCCCGGGTGAGCACCTGGTGGAACTCGGTGGTCACGGTACCCTGGCTGATCCCGGTGATCTGGGGGAACGGGAGGGCGATGCCCAGCTTGGAACCGGCCGAAGCCGAAAGCACCACCTCCTGCTCGGGGGGGGCCTGGGCCTGGAGAAAAGGCGCCAGCACCACCAGAAGTCCAAGGAGTAGTCGCTTCATGATCGCTCCGGCATAACCATACCGACCCTGTTGTCAACACCTGCCGACACGCGGATGGGTGCGGGTTTCATCATGGATGATATACCACCGGGCCGGCGGCGTCATGGTATCCCTCGCAACAGCCCGCCGTTGGCGGCGGGCATGGGCAGGCGGCCCAGCTCCTCCCGGGTGAACCAGCCCCAGGCCAGGGGGGTCGCCAGGGCCGGAGGCCGGGCCGGCGGAACTTCGCACAGGAACGCGTGGAGCACCACCGCGCCGTGGGCGTAGGCGTAGGCCAGGGGCTCCAGGGCGGCCGCCCGGGGCGGGGTCCAGCGGACCTCCTCCAGGAGTTCCCGGAACAGGGCGGCTTCGGCCGGTTCGGCGGGTTCCAGCTTGCCCCCGGGGAATTCCCACAGCCCGGGGGCCCGCGCAGCGGCCAGGTCCCGGCGCTGGGCGAAGATCCGGCCCCGGTGCCGGATGACGGCCACCGCCACGTGCGCCGGGGTCACCCGGCCCTCCCGCCGGCGGCCAGCAGGGCCAGGTGTTCTCCGTAGCGCCCGCGCAGGTCCGCCACCCAGCCCGCCTTCAGGCGGCCGTAGGCGGGCCGCAGGGCCTCCTCCACCCAGGCCTGCAGCTCCGCCACCGTGCCGCAGCGCTCCAGGCCCGCCGCCAACGCCCGGCGCAGCTCCGGTTCCGGGCGCGCCAGGGCCGCCACGGGAGCGTAGCTGATGCGGTGCAGCGCGCAGGCGCCCAGCTCCCGCAGGGCGCGCTGGTGGGCGGGAGTGCCGTAGCCCTTGTGCCGGGCGAACCCGTAGCCCGGGTGGCGCTGGTCCAGGTCCCGCAGGAGTGCGTCCCGGTGGGTCTTGGCCAGGATGGAGGCGCAGGCCACGGCGCAGCTCAGGGCATCCCCGTCCACCACCAGGCGTTCCGGCAGGCCGCTGCCCGGGGCCCGGTTGCCGTCCACCAGCAGGATGCGCGGGCGCAGCCGCACCGCCGCCACCGCCTGGCGCATGGCGCCCAGGGTGGCTTCCAGGATGTTGTCCCGGTCGATGGCCAGGTTGTCCACCTCCCCCACCGCCCAGGCGGGCAGGATCATCTTCAGTTCGGCCGCCAGGGCTTCCCGGCGCTCCGGCACCAGCCGCTTGCTGTCCCGGGCCCCCCGCAGCACGTGCGCCCAGCGCGCGGCCGCATCCTGGTCCAGCACCGCGCAGGCGGCCACCACCGGGCCGGCCCAGGCGCCGCGCCCCGCCTCGTCCACCCCGCCCCACGGGATGCCCGGGGGGATGTTGCCCAGGTCCCAGTCCAGGGGGTTCACGGCCGAAGGGTTGGCGGCCAAGGACCTCATGGGCGCACGGCCCGGGGCGCCGGCACCGGGAACGGCTGGCCGGTCCAGGCGCTGAAGGCCTCCCGCTGGGCGATGGCCGCGCCCGGTTCGGCGACGATGTGCACGGTGCGCAGGGGGTTCTCCTCCAGCGCCAGGGTGAGGGAGCGGATGCGCCCGCGCTCCACCGCCAGGATCTCCACCCGGTCGCCGGGATTCCGGTCGCCCAGGCGCCGGTGCACGTCTCCGGCGGCCGCGGTGCGCCATCCGTCCACCCCCAGGATCTCCATGCCGTAGCCCAGGCCTGCCCGGGCGGCGGGGGATCCGGGCATCACGTTGGCCACGGTGGTGGTTTCGCCCGCGCAGGCGATCCCGGCGTACACCCGGGCCCGGCGCAGGGCTTCCGGATCGCCCGGATCGCCGTTGGACAGGCCCTGCCAGGGGGCCTGGGCGTTGAAAGCCAGGCCGTAGGCCCGCTGGATGGCCCCCGGGTCCAGGTCCTCGGTGCCCCGGATGTACCGGTCCCAGAAGGGTTCCGGATCCTGGCCGGAGATCTCCCGGAAGGCCGCGCGCAGGTCCCCGTCGCCCACCGGGCCGTCCCCGAACCGGTTCCAGAGGAGGGCGAAGAACCGGTCCAGCCCATGCTCGCCTCCGGACCCCAGGCGCAGTTCCGCGTCCATCATCCAGGCCACCAGGGCACCCTTGTCGTAGTAGCTGACGGTGCTGTTGGACGTGAACTCGCTGGGCTTGTAGTGGCGGATCCAGGCGTCGAAGCTGGCCTCCTCCAGGCTCTGCTCCCGGCGCCCGGCCCGGGTGGTGTTGTCGGTCCAGGACCCGGCCAGGCGCTTGGCCACCCAGGCCCAGGGGGCCACTCCGGCCCGCAGGACCACGGTGTACTGCATGAAGCTGGTGCCGCCTTCGTGGAACCACAGCAGCCGGGTGAAATTCTCCCGCTGGTAGTCGAACGGCCCCAGGACCCGGTCCCGCAGGCGCTTGACGTTCCACACGTGGAAGAACTCGTGGGCGACGAGGGTGAACAGGTCCCAGTAGCCTTCCGCCTTCTCCAGCTGGAACGGGTCGGCCAGGAGCGAGGTGCAGTCCCGGTGCTCCAGCCCGCCGTGGGTCCTGGGGCTGAAGGTGAGCAGGAACAGGTAGCGCTCCATGGGCAGGCAGCCGAACAAGTCGGCGCAGGCGGCCGCCACCGCCCGGGTGCCCTCCAGGATCCGGGCCTCGTCGCCAGGATGGGGACCGGTGACCGCCAGGCGGAAGTCGCAGCCCCGGAGGCTGAACCGATGCAGGCGGAAGGTTCCCAGCTCGAAGGGGGAATCCACCAGGGCGTCGTGGTCGGCGGCCAGCCAGGCGCCGTCCCGTTCCGGCAGGGGGCTGGCTACCCGCCAGTCCTCGGGCCAGCCCTGGAAGGCCACCCGGTACGGCCGGTCCTGGCCCTCCAGGTACAGGAAGGTGGCGGCCCCCACCAGGTGGGCGTGGGTGGGGTCCGCGTGGTTGGTGCGCACGGTGAGGTCGTTGCAGAACAGCCGGTAGCTCACGGTGACCGGGCCCGGGACGGCCTCCAGGCGCCAGCGCTGCTTGTCCAGCTTGGCCAGGGCCAGGGTCCGGCCATCCTGGTCACAGGCGCGCAGCCGGTCCAGGAATCGGGCGTAGTCCCGGATGAGGTACGATCCCGGGGTCCAGGCGGGCAGCACCAGCACCGCGCCCTGGCCCAGGGCCCCGGCCGGCAGGGTCAAGGTCACCTGGATCTCGTGCATGCCCAAGTCCAGGGGGCTGACCAAGGCCTCGATGGGAGCCGGGCCGGGCTCGGGCCGGGGACGGTCGTTCATCGGTGGTCTCCGTAAAGCTTGCCCAGCTGCAGGAAGATATCCCGCCAGGCCGCGGGCAACGCCTGGGCGTCCCGGGCGATGGTGGCGGCGTCCCCCCGCACGAACGGCCCGGTGCGTCCGGCCGGCCCATGGCGCTGGACGCTGCGGGCGGTGGCCTCCGCCAGGGGGGCCAGGCCCCGCCCGGGCAGCGTGATGCCGGCCGCCTCCAGGAGGGCCGCGGCCCCCAGCCAGAGGGTGGCCGAGTGGCCGCAGACCAGCACCCCGCATGCGTGGTACAGGGCCTTGCGCTCCGCCGGCAGTTGGAACGGCACGAACCCCAGGGCCAGAAAGGCGTCCACGATCACCTGGGGCACCGGACCGGTGAGGGCGAGGGGGGTTCCGGACCAGTCCGCCGCATGGCCGTCGAAGGTCATGAGGGGGTGGGCGGAGGGCACGCCCTCCAGGTGGAGGCTTCCGGACAGGTGCACACAGCGTCCCGGGAAGCGGGCGCTGCAGGCTTCCAGGGCGCTGTCCGGCACCGCCAGGAGCACCAGGCCGTCCGGGCTGGACCGCCCGGGCAGCAGGTCCACCCGGTCCCCCCAGGCGGCCGCCAGGGACCGTCCGGCCCTGCCCCTGCCCAGGATGCTGAAAGGACATGTCATGGCACCAGTGTGCCCGAGTCCTCCCAGCCACAAAGGCAGGACTTTTTTCCAGGTCATTGGGACAATGACAGGGTGACCTGGCCGCTGCCACCTCAACTTCCCTGGCCCCAATTTCTGAGGCTCCTTCGCCACCCTGCCCCGCCGCGCGGCTGGCTGGAGGCGGCGGCGGACCTGCCGGACGTGCTCAAGCGGCCCATGCTCCTGCGCTGGATCGCCCAGCACCTGCAAGCGCCCACCGACCTGCGCAACCGCCTGCTGCCCACCCTGCCCTGGCGGGCCCTGGCCGCCATCGCCGGGGACGCCTCCGCCCATCCCCAGGCCCGGTCCCACGCCTGCGACCGGCTGCGGGCCCGCTGGGCGGTCATGACCATGGGCGAACGGCGCAGCCTGGCGCCCCTGGCCCCATCGCTCCTGTGGCCGGCCATCTGGAAAGTCCGGGACCGGCGCGTGCTGGCGGCCTTCCTGCTCAATCCCCGCCTCACCCTTCCGGCCCTGGAGGCCCTGGTGCAGAGCGGCCTGACCCTGGCCCACGGGGAAGCCCTGCAGGAATCCAGCTGGCGGGAAAGCGTCCCGGTGGCCCACCAGGTGCTGCAGGCCCTGGACCGGGGCCTGCAGCAGCCGGATTCGGACCTGGTGCTGGGCCTGGCCGCGTCCTGGATCCGGGCCATGCCCCCCGGCGAGCGCCAGTTCGCCGCCACCCGCCTCACCCACCCGGCCCTGCGGCGCATGACCCGGGCCTGGGCGGGGCGGGAAGGCCCGGAGGAACCTTGAACTACGGCCGGACCTCGGCGTCGCCCCGGATCAGGTGCTTGAGCTTCTCCATCTCCTCCTTCGGCACCGGACGGGCCGGCACCCCGCCCCAGGTCTCCCCGGCGCCCACCCGGCTCCCGGGCAGCAGCACGCTGTGGGGCAGGATCACCGCGTCGTCGCCGATGACCACGTCGCCCATGACGCAGCAGGCCAGGCCCAGGGTGGCCCGGCGGCCCACCACCACCGGGGCCACCACCAGGTTGCCGCCGCCGCCGTAGTGGGCGAAGATGCGCACGCTGCCCCCCAGCACCGCATGGTCGCCGACGGTGATGAAGGCCGGGTCGCTGATGTACTCGGTGTTGATGAAGGCGTGCCGGCCGATCTTCATGCCCATGGCCTTGAGGAACCAGATGCTGAACGGGGTGAGGGTGACGAAGGGCAGGAAGGTGAAGCGCGCCAGGTAGAACAACCCGTTGTGCAGGACCCAGGGCACCGCCTGGAGCGTGTAGTAGCCGCCCCGGAAGGGACGCAGGCGGGTGGGCAGGATGCGGTTGCACGCGGCCACCACGGCCAGCAGGGCCAGGCCGAACACGAACCAGCCCAGGGCCAGGGCGAGGCCGCGCAGGCACCAGGCCGGGACCGGGGGCAACCGCCCGGCCAGGGCCCAGAGCCTGGCCCCCAGGGCCAGGGCGGGCGCGGCCGCAAGGCCCATGATGGTGATGGCCAGGGCATACAGGATCAGCACGACGATGCCGTAGGCGCAACGCCCGAAGCGCCGCACCCACCGATCCAGCGGGCCTGCCGGCCCGGCCTGCCGGGTGGCCTCGGGCCCGCTCACGCGGAGGGACCGGCGAGGATCCGCTTGAGCACTTCCGCAACGCAGCGTTCGATGCCCACCCACACGTCGCCCAGGCGGGCGTCGTCGAACATGTAGGCCGGGGTGGTCACCAGCTTCAGGGCCTCGTCGATGACGATCTCCCGGGCCGAAGCCACGGCCTGGTGCCGGGCCCCCAGCTGCTCCATGGGCCCGGCCACCTTGCCGTCACCCAGGGTGAGGGTGCCCCGCCGGGACATGCCCCGCAGCACCAGCGCCACCAGGGCCGGGGCGATGCAGATGGCCCCCACCGGCTTGCCGGCCTCGAAGAAATGCCGGACGAACCTGGCCACGTCCGGGCGCACCTCGGCCCCGGGGCCGTCGGCGGCGAAGCTGCAGAGGTTCTTGGCCACCCCCGCCCCGCCCGGAAGGATCAAGGCGTCGTACGGCGCGGGGTCCGCCTCGGCCAGGTCCAGGCACTGGCCCGCCCGGGCGATGCGGCTGGCTTCTTCCAGGATGTTGCGCGCCGCTCCGGCCACCGCCCGGCCGGTGACGTGGTTCACCACCTCCGCCTGGCGGGCGTTGGGCGCGATGCACTGGAACCGGGCGCCGTGCTGGTCCAGGGCCAGCAGGGTGAACACCGCCTCGCGCACCTCCGCGCCATCCACATGCCCGCAACCGGCCAGGAGAACCGCCACATTCACCGTGATCGCCATGGGCCACCTCCAGGGTAATGAGTCTAGTGCACCAAGGTACCGGGGGGGACAAGTATCCTGGTACGATGCTCGGCCCCCGCCTGCCCTCCTCCCTGGAACCCAACGCCCTCTCGGCGGAGCTGGACCGCCGCCGGCGGGAAGGCCCGCCGTTCCTGGACTTGACCGTCTCCAACCCCACCGCCTGCGGGTTTTCCTACCCCGCCGCCCAGCTCCGGTCCGCCCTGGGGGACCCCGAGGTGCTCGCCTACCATCCCGATTGCCGGGGCGGCCGCCGGGCCCGGGAAGCCGTCGCCGCCTACCACGGCCACGGCCTGGACCCGGACCACCTGATGCTCACCGCTTCCACCTCCGAAGCCTACGCCTGGCTGTTCAAGCTTCTGTGCGCCCCCGGGGACGAGGTGCTGGTGCCGTCCCCCAGCTATCCCCTGTTCCATTGGCTGGCGGCCCTGGAGGGGGTTTCGGCCCGGATCGTCCCGGCCATTCCCCACGAACGCTGGGACCTGGACCTGGCGGGCCTGGACGCCGCCTGCGGTCCGCGCACCCGCGCCCTGGTGGCGGTGAACCCCAACAACCCCACGGGCCAGTTCCTCACCCGGGAAGAGTGGGGGGCCTTGCTGGACCTCTGTGCCCACCGGAACCTGGCCCTGCTGGTGGACGAAGTGTTCGGGGACTACGTGCTGGAGCCAGGGCCCGGGCGCCTGGCCACCGCCCTGGAGACGCCCGAGCCCGGCGTGCCCCTGTTCGTGCTCTCCGGATTGAGCAAGGTCGCCGCATTGCCCCAGGTGAAGCTGGGCTGGATCGCCGCCCGGGGGGCCCAGGCCCGGGCCCTGCTCGAACCCCTGGGATTCATCGCCGATCAGTACTTGTCCGTTTCCGCCTCGGCCCAGGCGGCCGCCCCGGCCTTGCTGAGCCTGGCTCCCGGCATCCAGGCCGGCATCCTGGCCCGGCTGCGGGACAACCTGGCGGCCCTGGACCAGGTCCTGGCCCCCCGGACCCACTTGTCCCGGCGGCCGGTGGAGGGGGGCTGGTCCGTGCTCCTGCGCCGCCCGGCGGTGGAACCCGGGGAGGACTGCGCCCTCCGGTTGCTGCGGGAACGGGACGTGCTGGTGCACCCGGGGCATTTCTTCGACCTGCCCGGAGACGGCTACCTGGTCCTGAGCCTGCTCGCCCCGACGGACGTGTTCCGGGAAGGTGCCGCCAGGATGGCCGGGGCCGTTTGAAAGGATCCGCCCGGTCGCCCCCTACGGAACGTGCTCCAGCAGACGCGCCAGGTCCTGCGGGTCCGCGGGCTTGGTGACGTAGCGGTCGAAGCCCGCTTCCCGGGCCCGGCGGACATCCTCCTCCCGGTCGTACCCGGTCATGGCCACCAGGCAGGCCGGCTGATAGTCCGGAAGGCTCCGGAGGGCCCGGGCGACGGCGTAGCCGTCCGTGTCCGGCAGGCCGATGTCGCAGAAGACCACCTCCGGCTTGCACTTCCTGGCCTTCTCCAGGCCCGTGCGGCCCGAGTGGGCCGTGACCACCTGGTGCCCGAACCATTCCAGCACCAGCTTGAGGGTCTCGGCCGCATCCAGGTTGTCCTCGATCACCAGGACCCGCCGGGGCCGGGAACATGGCTCCCAGTCGTGCACCGTTTCGATCGAATCTTTCATGCTGCTTTCGACCACCATGGCGCCATCCCCCCTCACAAGGCGGGCAGCTGGAATATTAGCACTTATGATGCAAGCTGGGCCAGCCTGCGCAGACCCGGGGCCAGGCCTTCCCGGAGCCGGCGCCCCAGGCCCAGGCCGTAGAGCCAGGCGAGGGGGCCGTGGATCTCGACCCGGTGGGTGAGCCGGGTGCCCATGGGGGTCCCTTCCTGACTGTGGATGTGCCGCACCTCGCCCAGGGGCACCCGCACCGACGCGGTGAAGCCCAGGGCCGGCACCACCGGCCCCAGGCGGAAAGTCCTGCGCCCATGGCCGCTCATCCGCACCGTGCCCTGGGCGCCGGAACTGAAGCTCCCGGCCAGTTCCGCCGCCGCCAGCCCGGCGTCCCACTGGGGCCAGGCGGCCACCCGCTGGACCAGGTCCCAGACCCGTTCGGGCCGGGCCGTGGTCTCAAGGGTGTGCTGGGCGTGCCACATGGGTTTCCCCCCGCGAGGTCCTGGGGTAAAATAACAGACTGCCAAGCCAGCAAGGACCCATTCCGGCCCCCCCGCCTGAAGGCGGCGGGTCCGGAGGATCCGGTTTGCCCATCCGCATGCTGAAAGGTTGCCTCCAAGCCGCTATCTTAGAAGCTTGGAGACTTCATGCAGCCATCGAAACGGGCACAGCTGGCAATTTTCTTCACGGTCTTCGTGGACCTGCTTGGCTTCGGCATCGTCATCCCCATGCTGCCCCAGTACGCCAAGGCCCTGGCGGCCCATCCCTCCCCGTGGATGGCCTGGGTGAACGATGCCCTGCGTTTTCCCGACCCCGGCGCCTTCTGGGCCGGGGTGGCCATGATCAGCTTCACCCTGTGCCAGTTCGTGGCCGCCCCCTTCCTGGGCCGCCTCTCGGACCTGCTCGGGCGCCGCCCGGTGCTCTGGGTGTCCCTGGTGGGCGCCTCCGCCTCCTACCTGATCATGGCCGTCACCGGGCACTTCGAATGGGTGATCGCCGCCCGGGTGCTGGGCGGGCTCACCGGAGGCAACATCTCCGTGGCCCAGGCGGCCATGGCCGACAGCTCCGCGCCCGGGGAGCGCTCCAAAGCCCTGGGCCTGTTCGGCGCGGCCTTCGGGCTGGGCTTCGTGTTCGGCCCCGCCCTGGCGGGCATCCTGTCGGGCTCCATGGCCGGCAAGGCGATGCTGGCCAGCCACGGCTGGTACCTGCCGTTCTTCGTGGCGTCGGGGCTGTCCCTGTTCGCGTCCACGCTGGTGGTGGTCTGGCTGCCCGAGACCCTCACCCCCGAGGCCCGCACCCACGCCCGCCGGGTGGAGAGCCGCGGCCACGCCCTGGTGCGGGCCCTGAAGCGCCCGGGCATGCGCCAGATCTTCTGCATCTCCCTGTTGGCCATGAGCGGTTTCTCCATGATGGAAGGGACCTACAGCCTGCTGGCCAACGCCCGGTTCGGCTTCACCCAGCGGGAGGTGGGCTACCTGTTCGCCTTCATCGGCGTGCTCATCGTGCTGTACCAGGGAGGACTGGTGCGGGTGGTGGCCAAGCGCATCCCCGAACGGGCAGCCCTGGTGGCGGGCCTGGCCTGCATGGCCGCCGCCCTGCCCATGCTCCCCTACGCCCCCTGGAAGTGGCCGTTCCTGCTGGTGATGGTGCCCCTGGCCTGGGGCAGCGGCATGAACACCACCGCCACCTCGGCCCTGGCCAGCCAGTTGACGCCCCGGGACGAGCAGGGCGGCCTGTTCGGGGTGCTGAACGCCATGTCCGGCATCGGCCGCATCATCGGTCCCCTGGTGGGGACCCTCGCCTTCGCCCGGTACGGCTACGCGGCCCCCTACTGGGTGGCCTGCGGGTCGCTGGCGCTGGCCCTGATCGTCGGCGCGACCCTGCCCCGGAACCATCCGGCGGCGGTGGAGGGGGAAGAGGCGGTCTGAACCCGCCGGCCCCGCTCCCCGCCCTGCCCATCGTGATCGATTCTCATTCTCTTGCGGCCTCGCCGCGACAGGAGCAGCCATGATTTGTCTTTCCGGAACCGGCCTGGACGCGCGGGTCCTGGCGCGCATCGCCGCCGGCGAGGCCGTCTCCCTCGATGCCGCGGCCCTGGACAAGGTGGCGGAGAACCGCCGGGTCATCCAGCGCATCCTGGACGAGGGGCGGACCGTCTACGGCATCAACACCGGGTTCGGCCAGTTCGCCACGGTGGTCATCCCTCCCGCCCAGCTGGCCCAGCTGCAGCTCAACCTGGTGCGCAGCCATTCCGCCGGGGTGGGCGAGCCCCTGCCCAGGGACCAGACCCGCGCCCTCATGGCCGCCCGCATCAACTGCCTGCTCAAGGCCCATTCCGGGATCCGCCCGGAACCCATCCAGCTCCTGGCCGAGTGCCTGAACCGGGGGGTGCTGCCGGTGATCCCCAGCCAGGGCAGCGTGGGCGCGTCGGGCGACCTGGCGCCCCTGGCCCACATGGCCCTGCTCCTGGTGGGCGAGGGCGAAGCCTGGGACGGGGACGGGATCGTCCCGGGGGGCCAGGCCCTGGCCAGGGCCGGACTGCAGCCCGTGACCCTCCAGCCCAAGGAGGGGCTGGCCCTGATCAACGGCACCCAGCTCATCACCGCCCTGGGCAACCTGGCGGTGGCCCGCCTGCGGGACCTGGTGCCCCTGGCCGACGAGATCGGCGCCCTCTCCCTGGAAGCCCTGCAGGGCACCCGCACCGCCTTCGATCCGCGCATCCACCAGGCCCGGCCCCATCCCGGGCAGATCCAGGTGGCGGCCCACATGCGCGCCATCCTGGGGGAGACCAGCGAGATCGCCGAAGGGCACCGGGACTGCCTCCGGGTCCAGGACGCCTATTCCCTGCGCTGCCTGCCCCAGGTGCACGGGGTGGTTCGGGACGCCCTGGAGTTCGCCGCCGCCATCCTGGAACGGGAGCTGAACAGCGCCACCGACAACCCGATGATCTTCACCGACACCCAGGAGAGCCGCAGCGGCGGCAATTTCCACGGCCAGTACCCGGCCTTCGCCTGCGATCTGCTGGCCATAGCCGTATGCGACCTGGCCAGCATTTCCGAGCGGCGGCAGGAGCGGATGGTCAACCCGGCCTATTCGGACCTGCCGGCCTTCCTCACGCGCCAGGGCGGCCTGGAATCGGGTTTCATGATGGCCCACGTCACGTCGGCGGCCCTGGTCTCGGAAATGAAAGGGCTGGCCGTCCCCGCCTGCGTGGATTCCATCCCCACCAGCGCCGGCAAGGAGGACCACGTGAGCATGGGCCCCATCGCCGCCCGCAAGCTGTGGCGGGCGGTGGACGCCCTGGAACAGGTGCTGGCCCTGGAGGCGCGCATGGCCCTGGAAGGGGTGCGCATCCTGGCCAAGGCGCCGGCGGACAACCTCAAGCCGCTCATGGACTGCCTGGGCCGGGTCTGTCCGCCCTGGCATGATCGGCCCATGTACGAAGAGATCCGCAAGACGGCTCACGCCCTCCGGAACTATGTGCGAGAATGCGGTAAATGATTAATTGGCGTATGAAATGCGAAGTGGTTTTGCGAGCCCGGACCGAGGCGGACGCCATCCGCTTCTGGGGCAAGTCCCATCCGGGCCCGGACGGCCCCGTGCCGGTGTTCGACTACCGGTTCGAGCATACCCTGGCGACGGTGAAGATCGCTTGTTGGCTGGCGCCCCTGGTGGGCGCCGACCTGGACATCGTGGAGTGCGCTGCCTGGCTGCACGACTGCCGCAAGAACCTGAACGAAGGCAAGGGCAAGGACAACCATGCCCAGGACGCTTCGGCCGTGGTGGAGGAGATCCTGGACGGAACCGATTTCCCCAAGGCCAAGATCCCGGCGGTGCGCCACGCCATCGATCACCATGTGGGCCTCAAGCTCACCCGCAAGCTTGAGCCGGTGGAGACCGCCTGCCTCTGGGACGCGGACAAGCTGAGCAAGATCGGTGCCGCCAGCCTGGTGCATTTCCTCTGCATCGCCGGCGGGTTCGAGCCGGTGCACACCGCCGGGGTGATCGAACGCGGCGAGCGCTGGCTGGAGCGGGCCCGCGTCATCGCCGCCTGCATGAACACCAAGCCCGCACGCAAGGAAGCTGAACGCCGGGTGGCCTTCCTGGAGGCCCACTACCGGCAACTGCGCCGTGAATGGAATGATCCCATGGAGCCTGCGACGCCATGATCGATTTCCTGGACCTCGTCCAAAGCCTGCAGCTGGCCCTCAAGAACCGGCAGATGTACACCGCTGCCCATCCCCGCGCCCAGAAGGCCCTCACGATCCTGAACGAGCAGATGCGCGAGTGGCTGAACCTGAGCCCCACCCTGCACATCGCCGCGTCCATGGGCAAGGTGTTCGTGGACGGGGATCCGGTGGACTACAAGAGCCCCCACCTGACCGCCCTGGCCCGCCAGTTCGGCGAGCGCCAGATCAGCGGCATCATCTTCCGGCGCGGCCTGACCGCCGGGGAACTGGAACCGGTGCTGAACCTGCTCTCCCTCAGGCCCGCCAAGGTCGAGGAGGAGGGCGGCGCGGCGACCATCCTGGCGCGCCATGAGCTGTCCCACGTGCGCCTCAGCCAGACCCAGTACAAGGAAGTGCGCCAAGGGGAAGGGGGCGACGAGGACAATCCCTTCGCCCCCTCCACCGTCCGCACCCCGGGGGCCCTGGACCCGGCCGCCAAGGCGGCCCTGGAGGCCCTGGCGGCCTCCCTCAAGGCCGCCGGCGCCGAGGTGGCCCAGGCTTCGGCCGACGCGGCTGCCGGATCAGGGTCCGGCGCCGACCGTGGGATCGGTCCCGAGCCGGGTCTGGGGCTCGGCCCCGAGCCGGGCCTGGGGCTCGGTCCCCTCCCGGGCCTTGGGAGCGGCCCCAGCCCGGTCACGGGGACCGGTCCCGGCCGGGGGGGCCGGTCCGGCCAGCCCGGGGGCACCCTGGAGATGATCTTCCACCAGTGGATGGAGGAGCTGACTCTGCTGCCGGCGGCCACCATGGAGGCCGGGAAGTTCTCCGGGGCCAACCTGTCCTTCCTCGCGGGCAGCCCGTCCGCGCTGGAGATGGGCGATTCGTTCCCGCCGTCCCGGCAGGTGGAGGGGCTGCGCCTCGCCCTGCTGTCGCTCCCCCCGGAACAGCTGCTGTCGGTGGTGGCGGGCCTGGGCACCCTGCCCACCGGGCACCGGGGCCTGCGGGTGGCCTTCGAGGCCCTGGCGGCCGAATCGTTCGCCAAGGCCGCGAGCGCGCTCATGGAAGGCCCCCTGCCCTGGGATTTCACCCAGGACGCCCTGCTGTCCACCCTGCGCACCGCCCCCAAGGCGCAGGCGCTCCTCATCGCCCTGGACCGGGAACTGAAGACCCGGGGGGCGGGCGCCGACCTGCTGGCCCACCTGGAAGAGCTGGTCCGCCGCCTGGAATGGGAGAACCTGTCGGTGGAGGAGAAGCTGCGCCAGGCGCTGGAGAAGGACAAGCTCTGGAGCCTCACCTTGGACCAGCGCCTGCGCTTCCTGCGCCAGCTCCTGGACGAGGGCCGGATCGAGGCCATGCTCCAGGTGCTGGAACGGGTCATCGCCGGCCTGGGCCACGAGGACCCGGCCCGCCGGAGCGCGGCGGCCCTGACCCTGACCGGCGTGACCCGCTGGCTGGTGGCCCCGGGCCTGCCCGGCGCCGCCGAGAGCCTGGTCACCCAGGGCCTGACCGAGGCCTTCGGGCGGGAGCCCCTGGAGAACGTGCACCGCCCGGTGACCGAGGCGCTGGGGGTGACGGTCGCCGCCATGGTGAGCCGGCAGCAGCCCGGGCGCACCCTGGCCCTGATGCGGGAACTGTCCGCCCTGTGCGCCCGCCAGGAGGGCAAGGAGGAATGGCGCGACGCGGCCCTGGCCGGGCTGTGGGACAGCCTGGCGGAACCGGCCCGGCTGCGCGAGGTGGTGGAGATGCTCTACTCCGCCAGCCCCGAAACCCTGGCCGGGGAACTGGTCCCCTATTTCGGCGCGGTGGGCGCACGGGCGGCGATGCTGCTGGTGGAGGTGCTGGGCGACGAACCGGACCGCAAGCGCCGGGGGAGGTTGCTGGACGTCATCCGCGCCTTGGGTTCCGCGGCCCTGCCGGCGGTGGAGGAAGGCCTGAATTCGGATGCCTGGTACCTGGTGCGCAACGCCTTGATCCTGCTGGCGGAGATCGGCGGGAGCCGGGCCATGGAACAGGCCAACGCCTGCCTGGTCCACCCGGACGGGCGGGTGAAGCGGGCGGCGGTTCGGACCATGTGGCGGGTGGGCGGCCCCGCCTCGGTGCCCGGGCTGCTGGGGGCCCTCCCCGCGGTGGACCCCGAAACCCAGGAGGAAGTCATGTTCGGCCTGGCACAGTTGCGGGCCACCCAGGCCATTGCCACCCTGGCGGCGTTCGCCGCGGACCGGAAGCACATTGAACGGCAACGGGTCCGGGCCGCCGAAACGCTCGGCCAGATCGGCGATCCCCGGGCCGTCAAGAGCCTCAAGAACCTGGCCCGGCGCAGGGGCCGGATCTTCACCAGCACCGAGCCCCTGCCGGTGCGCCTGGCGGCCTGCCGGTCCCTGCTGGCCCTGAACACGCCCGCGGCCATCGAGGCCCTGTCCGAGGTGGTGGCTGGCGAGCCCTGGCACAAGGACCGGACCGTGCTGCAACAGGTGCTCGACAGCAGGCCCCGCTCCTCAACCTGACCACCGTACCCCAAGTGACCGTCCTTCCCGAACCCCAGCAGCTCATGGCGGCGTTCGCCGCCTTCACCCAGGCCTCCGAGCAGCTCGAGCACCGCTACGAGGCTCTCCAGGGGCAGTTGGGACGGCTGCAGAGCGAGCTGCAGGCGGTGCTGGAGGCGGTGCCCTTCGCGATCTGGGTCCTGGGGGAGGAGGGGGAGCTGCGCTTCACCAACCGCCCCGGAGGCCTGCCCGGCCAGTTCGCCGACGGGCCCCCGCCCTGGGAGGCGGACGCCCCGGCCGGGGTGCGCACGTTCCTCGACCCGGCCGGGCGGGAGCGTTTCCTGGAGCAGGAGAACCGCCCCACCCAGTCCGGCAAGGTCATCACCCTGCGGGACATCACCGAGGCCCACCTGCGCGCCCAGCAAGCCAGCCGGGAGCAGCGCCTGCAGGCCATGGGCCTCATGGCGGCGGAACTGGCCCACGAGATCCGCAACCCCCTGGGCAGCCTGTCCCTGTTCGCCGGGATGCTGGTGCAGGACCTCCAGTCCTTGCCGGCCCAGGTGGAACTGGCCCAGCACATCCAGGCCAGCGTCCAGCGCCTGAACACCCTGGTCACCAACACCCTCACCTTCAGCCGCGACATCCACCCCAAGCCCAGCGCGATCCCCCTGGCCGCCTTCTGGGACACGGCCCATCGCGGCTGCAACCTGCCCGAAGGCCTGGGCTGGGTCAACCGGGTGCCCCCGGAAGCCACCTGGTTCGCGGACCCGGACCTGCTGCGCCAGGTGGTGATGAACCTGCTGCAGAACGCCGCCCGTTCCACCGAGGGCCGCCCGTCCCCCAGGCTGGCCCTGACCGCGGTGCCGGAGCAGGTGGAGGACCGCACCCACTGGCAGGTGACCCTGGAAGACAACGGCTGCGGCATCGACCCGGAGGCCCTGGCCCGGATCTTCGACCCGTTCTACACCACTTTCGGCGGGGGCACCGGCCTGGGGCTGGCGGTGAGCCACCGCATCCTCATGGCCCACAACGGCATCATCACCATCGAAAGCCGCCCCGAGCACGGGACCCAGGTGCATGTGCGCCTGCCGGCCGCCGGCGCCTGACCAGGGCAGCACCGGCGGTTCCCGCCAGAATCCCGGTTCAGGCCACGGCCTCCCGGACCTTCGGCACCGGCTTGCTCAGCCCCAGGATCAGGCCCAGGGCCATGCCCCACACCGCGGCCAGCCCGATCTGGTACTCGGTGGGCAGGCAGAACGTCACCGTGTGGGCCGGGATCCAGAACCACAGCAGCGTCCACCAGGCCCGCTCGATGCCCCGGAAGCCGCTCTGGCGCATGATCAGGTTGTCCTCGATCCGGTGGAAGGCCATCATCTGGGGCCCGAACAGGACGTTGGTGAACAGGGACACGGCGAAGGCGCCGCCCACGCCCGCCCCCATGGAAGCCGGAAGGAAATGCCCGTCCACCAGGGCGTGGGTGAACCCCTTCATGCCGGCGAAACCGTACTTGATCACCACTCCGAGCACCGCCCAGGCGGCCATCTTCAACAGGAACTCCAAGGGCGTGAACGGAAAGGCCAGCTTCCGGCGGGAACAGGAGGCCGCCAGCAATTCTCCCAGGGGCCCCAGGAGGGCGAATTGCAGGGCGGCGGAAAGCAGCGGATGAGCCTTCACCCAAAAGACATAAGTACCCATATGGAACGCTCCGGTAGCCGTCCATCATAACCGGTGCGGCCGCCGTTCCCAGGCCAACCCCGGCGGATTGCCCCTGGCTTGGCGGCCGGGCGCCATGGGAATTTTCGCCGGATCATGGGTTCCAGTCGGGTTTCTTTCCCATGGCCACCTTTGAATGCCCATGAGAAGATGATGAGATCCCGGTGGGTGCATGTCTCTGCCTATGATCGGCCCTGGCAAGCACCTACCGCGACTGATTCTTTCTGGAGGCATCCATGGCCCTGATCTGCTTCAACCTGGACGGCACCCTGGTGGACCCCCTGCGGGCCATGTACCACAGCGCCCGGCTCACCTGCGAGGACTGCGGCCTGCCCGTCCCCACCTGGGACCAGGTGGAGGCGGTGGTGGGCTACGGTCCGGTGCAGCTGTTCGCCGGGCTTCCCGGCATGGACGACCCGGCCCGGATGGCATTCGTGCTGGAGCGCTACTGGACCCTGTTCGCCGAGGAAGGGGTGGTGCGCCACCGGATCTACGCCGGGACTTCCCTCATGCTGGCCCGGCTCAAGCACCAGGGCCACCGGTTGTACGCCGTCACCGTGAAGCCCGCCCGCCATGCCCGCCAAGTACTGCATCACTTCGATCTGCTCCTCTCCTTCGAAGACGTGTTCGGGGGCTCGGCCCAGCCTCCCTGGAAGACCAAGGCCGACGTGGTGGCACAGATGCGCGAGCAGGGAGCGCTGGAGCCCGGCGGGTTCCTGGTCGGAGACCGGGCCGACGACATGGCCGCGGCCCTTGCCAACGGCCTCGTTCCCCTCGGGGTGACCTACGGATTCGGCAGTGCTTCCGAATTGAAGGCGGGCGGCGCGGAGTTCCTGTTCCAGGCGGTCTCCGACCTGGATGATTGGTTCAAGGAACGCCTGCGGGAACCGGAATTCCTTGACTCGTTTTCCCGTTCTGAGTGAAGGGTTGCCCACACTCCTGGGCGGCGTCAGGTTTTGGTTGCCTTTCTGGTCCCGGGACGGAAAGATGACGTAACGACTTCTGCCAGCCAACCAAGGAGACATATCGTGCCAAAGCCCCCATCAGCACCACGTGTCGCGGCCCTGATCGGCCCCTACATGTCCGGCAAGACGACCCTGTTCGAGAGCCTGCTGTTCGCCACTGAAGCCATTCCACGCAAAGGGACCATCAAGGAGGGCAACACCGTCGGGGATGCGTCGCCGGAAGCCAAGGCCCGCCAGATGAGCGTCGAGGTCTCCATCGCCACCACCGCCTATCTGGGCGAGTCCTGGACCTTCATCGACTGCCCGGGGTCCGTGGAATTCGCCCAGGAAACCATGAACGCGCTGATGGTCGCGGACGCGGCGGTCCTGGTGGTGGACGCGGATCCGGTGCGGGCCCCCATGGCCCTGCCCATCCTCAAGTTCCTGGACGATCATGGCATCCCCCATACGATCTTCATCAACAAGGTGGACCAGCTCACCGACCCGGGGAAGATCCGGGAGACCCTCACGGTCCTGCAGGGCATGTCCCAGCGGCCCCTGGTCCTGCGCGAGTATCCCATCCAGGCCGGCAGCTTCATCACCGGCTACGAGGACCTGTCCCTGGAGCGGGCCTTCAACACCAATCCGGGGCATCCCGCCGAGCAGATCCCCATCCCCGAGGCGATCAAGGACGAAGCCATGGCCGCCCGCCAGGAGATGCTGGAAGCCATCAGCAGCCTGGACGACGCCCTGATGGAAAAGCTTCTGGAAGAGCAGGTGCCCAGCCGCGACGAGATCTTCGCCACCCACACCAAGGGCTACCGGAGCGACCAGATCGTCCCGGTGCTGCTGGGCTCCGCCGACAAGGACCTGGGCGTGCCCCGCCTGCTCAAGCAGCTGCGCCACGAGGCCCCGGACACGCGGGAAACCGCCCGGCGCCTGGGCATACCCACCGAGGGCGCCGAGGCCCTGGCCCAGGTATGGAAGACCCTGAACGCCCAGCACATCGGCAAGCAGTCCCTGGTGCGGGTGTGGCGCGGGGAGCTGACCGAGGGCATGACCCTCAGCGGCGTGCGCCCCAGCGGCATGAACCGCGTCTTCGGCGCCAAGCAGGAGAAGCTCGCCAAGGCCGGGCCCGGGGACATCGTCGCCCTGGCCCGCATGGACCAGGTGAAGACCGGCGACGTGCTCACCAACGGCAAGGCGGTGGAGCTGGCGTGGCCCGAGCCCATGCAGCCCATGACCGCCACCGCCCTGAAGACCGTCAAGATGGGCGACGAGGTGAAGCTCTCCGGCGCCCTGGCCAAGCTCCTGGACGAGGACCAGTCCTTCCGCCTGGAGCAGAACGCCGAGACCCAGGAGCGGGTGCTGTGGGGCCAGGGCGAGATCCACCTGAAGGTGGCCGTGGACCGCATCAAGCGCTGGGGCGTGGAAGTGGCCCAGAGCCTGCCGACCATCCCCTACCGGGAGACCATCCGCAAGCCCATCAAGCAGCACGGCCGCTACAAGCACCAGAGCGGCGGCCACGGCGCCTTCGGCGACGTGCACATGGAGTTCAAGCCCCGGCAGCGGGGCGAGGGCCTGAAATTCTCCGACACCATCGTCGGCGGCGTCATCCCCAAGAACTACATCCCGGCGGTGGAGGACGGCTTCATCGAGTTCTGCAAGCAGGGCCCCTTGGGGTTCCCCATGGTGGACGTGGAGGCGATCCTGTTCTTCGGCTCCTTCCACACCGTGGACTCCTCGGACATGGCCTTCAAGGCCGCCGCCCGGGTGGCCTGCACCGAGGGGCTGCCCCAGTGCAACCCGGTGCTGCTGGAGCCCATCCTGGAAGTGCACATCTCCGTGCCCTCCGAGCACACCGCCAAGGCCCAGAAGATCATCACCAGCCACCGGGCCGGACAGATCCTGGGCTTCGACGCCAAGCCCGGCTGGCCCGGCTGGGACGTGGTGGACGGCTACATGCCCCAGGCCGAGATGCAGGGCCTGATCGTGGAGCTGCGCTCCCAGACCCAGGGCATCGGCTCGTTCATCTGGGCCTTCCACCACCTGCAGGAACTGGAAGGCCGGGACGCGGACAAGGTCGTGGAAGCGCGCAAGAAGGCCCTGGCCGAGGACTGAATCCGGGCCCCTCCATTCGTTCGTCCGTTCCGTTGTCTTGGCCAAGTGCCTCCGGGCCTCCATCTGCTCTTGGGGTGGGGGCCCGGAGGCACTTGGCCAAGACAACGGGGATGGTTCCCCTCCTGCTCCGGCCTGGAGGCGGTGAGGGTTCAGAGTGTCGCCGCGAGAGCTGGATGATTTTCGATATATTTGAATAAATATATCGCTAGGATTGATGGCACTCGCGAATTGGGATCTATCTTGGATCCTGGCTTTTTCCGGCCGCTTTCCGCGGCCCCTTTCGGGAATGGAGCGCCCCATGAACTTCCCCCTCGACTCCCAAGCCATCCTGACCGCTGCGAGCCATCTGCAGCTGCGAACCCAGGCCTTCATCGACGGACGGCTGCAACCGGCCCAGGACGGGAGCACTTTCACCCGCGAGAACCCCGCCACCGGCAAGCCCCTGGCCCAGGTGTCCTGCTGCGGGCCGGCGGACGTGGACCAGGCGGTGGCGGCTGCCCGCAAGGCCTTCGAAGGCGGGGCCTGGTCCCGGATGGCCCCGGGCGCCCGAAAGCAGGTGCTGCTCAAGTTCGCCGACCTGCTGGAGGCCAACGCCGGCGAACTGGCACTTCTGGACACCCTGGAGGGGGGCAAGCCCATCGCCGACACCATGACCATCGACGTCCCGGACACCATCCACTGCATCCGCTGGCACGCCGAGCTCATCGACAAGATCTACGGGCACGTGGCCCCCACCGGGCCCGGGAACCTGGCCATGGTGGTGCGGGAGCCGGTGGGGGTGGTGGCCTGCGTGACGCCCTGGAACTTCCCGGCCCAGCTGGCCGCCTGGAAGCTCGGGCCGGCCCTGGCCGCGGGCAACAGCGTGGTGCTCAAGCCGGCCCGGTTCACCTCCCTGAGCGTGATCCGCATGGCCGGGCTGGCGGCGGAGGCCGGGTTGCCCCCCGGGGTCTTCAACGTGGTGCCCGGGCTCGGCCCCGTCGCCGGCCAGGCCCTGGGCCGGCACATGGACGTGGACATGCTCACCTTCACCGGGTCCACCGAGGTGGGGCGCCACTTCCTGCGGTATTCCTCCGAGTCCAACCTCAAGATGGTCACCCTGGAGCTGGGCGGCAAGAGCCCCCAGGTGGTGTTCGCCGACGCTCCGGACCTGGACCGGGTGGCCACCCAGGTCATCGCCGCGGCCTTCTGGAACATGGGCGAGAACTGCAGCTGCGGCTCCCGCCTGATCGTCCACCAGGGCATCAGGGAGGAGCTGGTGGACAAGGTGGTGGCCCAGGCCCGGGCGCTGAAGGTGGGCGACCCCCTGGACCCGGAGACCCGCCAGGGGCCGATGATCGAACGGCCGCACATGGAGAAGGTCCTGGGCTACATCGAGACCGGCCTGGCGGAAGGCGCCAAGCTGGCGCTGGGCGGCCGCCGGACCCTGGCCGAGACCGGCGGCTACTTCGTGGAAGTGACGGTGTTCGACGACGTGGACAACCGCATGAAGATCGCCCAGGAGGAGATCTTCGGGCCGGTGCTGTCGGTGATCCCCTTCGCCACCGAAGAGGAGGCCTGCGCCATCGCCAACGACACCAGCTACGGCCTGGCGGCGTCCCTGTACACCCGCGACCTGGCCACTGCCGTCCGGGCCTCCCGGGCCATCCGGGCCGGGACGGTGTCGGTGAACTGTTTCTCCGAGGGGGACATCACCACGCCCTTCGGAGGCTACAAGCAGTCCGGGTTCGCCGGGCGGGACAAGTCGGCGTGGGCCCATGAGCAGTACACCGAGTTGAAGACCATCTGGATGCAGCTGGAATAAGCGCTCGCCCTGGCCGGGTTGGAGAGCGGGCCATCACTCATGGGAAAATTTGCCTTCAATAGTTTGGCCCCCGACTGAAGTCGTCTTGTGCTTGTCCCAAAACGGTTGTAAAAAACTTGCCGTATGGAAAACCAGGCCGCCTCCCCTGCCGGATTCCGGACGTCCCGACCCAGGGCGGCCGTTCCGGTGCTCCTGGCGGCGGCTTTCCTGAATGCCCAGGACTTCGTCTGCAACAACGGCACCGAGCCCCAGTCCCTGGACCCGGCCCTGATCACCGGGGTGCCTGAAGCGCGCATCACCTACGCCCTGTTCGAGGGGCTCACGGTGAACGACCCGGTGACCGCCCTCCCCGTGCCCGGCCTGGCCGACCGTTGGGAAGTCAGCAAGGACCTCGCGACCTACACCTTCCACCTGAGGACCACCACCTGGTCCGACGGCACCCCCCTCACCGCCCAGGACGTGGTGGACGCCTGGCTGCGGGTGCTGGACCCCCGCACCGCCTCCACCTACGCCTACCTGCTCAGCGAGAGCATCCAGGGGGCGGATGCGTACAACAAGGGCCAGGGGCCCGCCTCGGGGGTGGCCATCCGGGCCCTGGGCCGGCACACCTTCCAGGTGACCTTCGTGGGCCCCCTGCCCTACGCCCTGACCATGCTCACCCACAGCGCCTTCGTGGTCACCCCGGCCTTCGCGGTGCGCCGGTACGGCCCGGGCCAGTGGACCAAGCCGGCCCATTTCGTCGGCAACGGGCCCTTCGTGCTCAAGGCCTGGAAGCCCCAGAACAAGATCGTGGTGGTGCGCAACCCCCGCTACTGGGACGCCGGGCGCATCGGCCTGGACAGCATCACCTTCCTGGCCATCGAAGACCAGAACGTGGCCTACGACAAGTACCTGGCCGGGGAACTGGACTACCTCCCGGACGACTCCATCCCCACCGCGCGCATCGACGAAGTGCGGCTGCGCCCGGACTACCACCAGACGCCCGGGTCCATGGTCTACTACTTCACCTTCAACCTGAAGCGCAAGCCGTTCCAGGACGTGCGGGTGCGCAAGGCCCTGGCCATGGCGGTGGACCGGGAGGAACTCACCAGCCAGGTGCTCAAGGAAGGGGATGTGCCCACGGCCGGGTTCGTGCCCCCCATGGGCGGGTTCACCACCACCCGGGGCAACGGCTACGACCCGGAGCAGGCCCGCAGGCTCCTGGCCCAGGCGGGGTACCCCGGCGGGCGGGGCTTCCCGCGCTTCACGGTGGTCTACAACACCAGCGCCCGGCACAAGACCGTGTGCGAATGGCTGCAGCAGAACTGGAAGACTGTCCTGGGCATCCGGGCGGAACTGCAGAACCAGGAGTGGAACACCTACCTGGACACCCGCCACAACACCCACGATTTCCACCTGGTGCGGGCCGGTTGGCAGGCGGACTACCCCGATCCCAGCAACTACCTGGGCATGTTCCGCTCCGGGGCGGCCATCAACGACGCCCAGTACGCCAACCCCCGCTACGACGCCCTCCTGGACCAGGCCGAGCGCATGCCCGCCGGGGCGGCCCGCAACCGGGTGCTGGAGCAGGCCGAGGACCTGCTCGTCACCCAGGACCAGGTGATCCTGCCCTGCTTCTTCTTCATGAACAAGTACCTCCTGGACGACCGCCGGTGGGGCGGGATCCATCCCAACACCATCGGCATCCACCCCCCCCGGTGGTGGTACCGCAAGTAGGAGGCGCCCCATGCTCCGCTTCATGATCCGCCGCGCCCTCGGGCTGATCCCCACCCTGTTCCTGATCGTCACCCTGGCCTTCGTGATCGTGCGGGTGGCCCCGGGCGGCCCCTTCGCCGGAGAGCGCAAGCTGCCCCCGGAGATCCTGGCCAACATCCAGAAGCGCTACCACCTGGACGAGCCGGTGCTGAAGCAGTACCTGCGCTACCTGGGGGACTTCGCCCGGGGCGACCTGGGGCCCTCGTACCGCTACAAGGACTACACGGTGAACGAGCTGATCGCGGACGCCCTGCCCCCCTCCATGACCATCGGCGCCCTGGCCCTGGCCCTGGCGGTGGTCCTGGGCGTGGCCGCCGGGGTCCTCTCGGCCCTGCGCCAGAACACCTGGGTGGACCACACCGCCATGGCCCTGGCGGTGGTCGGCATCTCGGTGCCCCTGTTCGTCACCGGGCCGCTGCTGAAGCTGTACCTGGCCCTGCGCCACCACTGGCTGCCCACCTCCGGGTGGCTGGACGACCGGGGCGGGTGGCGGGTGCTGGTGCTGCCGGTGCTGACCCTGGCCCTGCCCTACCTGGCCGGCATCGCCCGCCTCACCCGCGCCTCGGTGCTGGAGATCCTGCGCATGGACTTCGTGCGCACCGCCCGGGCCAAGGGCCTGGGGGAGCACGTAGTGGTGCTGCGGCACGTGCTCAAGGGCGCCCTGCTGCCGGTGGTGTCCTACCTGGGCCCGGCCTGCGCCGGGGTCATCACCGGCACGGTGGTGGTGGAGACCATCTTCGCCGTTCCGGGCATGGGGCGCCTGTCCATCCAGGCGGCCATCAACCGGGACTACACCCTGATCCTGGGGGACGTGGTGGTGTTCTCGGTGCTCCTGGTGCTGGCCAACCTGCTGGTGGACCTGGCCTACGGCTTCCTGGACCCGCGCATCTCGTACCGGTGAGGCGACCTTGGAACCCTCCGTCCCGCTCCTGGAAGCCGTCCCGGCGCCGCCGCCCCGTTCCCCCTGGACGGAAGCCTGGCGCCGGCTGCGGCGCAACCGCATGGCCCTGGCCAGCCTGGCGGTGATCGTCCTGTACGCCCTGGTGACCCTGGGCGCGCCGCTGCTGCCGGTGCATCCGTACGCCGAGCAGGTGGTGGCCCACGAGAACCTGCCGCCGTCCCTGCGCCCGGCCGGGGAGCTCATGCTGGCGGCCCGGACCAGCTACCTGCGCCGCCTGGCGGTTGCCGAGGGGCGCGCCGCCAGCGGCCGGGAACGCCAGGAGCTGGCCGCCATGGCCCGGGCCGTGCGCGCCGACCCGGTGCACCGCCGCCACTACCTGCTGGGCACCGACAGCCTGGGGCGGGACATGCTGTCCCGCCTGCTCTACGGCGGCCGGGTCTCCATCCTCATCGGCCTGGTGGGCACCATCACCTCCATGGTGCTGGGCATCATCCTGGGCAGCCTCGCCGGCTACCTGGGGGGCGCGGTGGACAGCCTGATCATGCGCACCGTGGACATCCTCTACGGGCTGCCGTACATGCTCCTGGTGATCATCCTGATGGCCCTGTTCGGGCGCAGCATGGTCAACCTGTTCGCGGCCCTGGCGCTGATCTCCTGGCTGACCCTGTGCCGGGTGGTGCGCGGCCAGGTGATCAGCCTCAAGCACGCGGAGTTCGTCCAGGCGGCCCGGTCCATGGGCGCCGGCACCGCCCGCATCATCTTCCGCCATTTCACCCCCAACACCCTCGGGGTGGTGGTGGTCTTCTCCACCCTCATGGTGCCCCAGTTCATCATGGCCGAATCCTTCCTCTCCTTCCTGGGCCTGGGCGTCTCGGCGCCCCTGGCCTCCTGGGGCTCCCTGGTGGCGGACGGGGCCGGGGTCATGTCCCTGTATCCCTGGCAGCTGGTGGGGCCGGCGGCGGCCATGACGGTGTTCCTGTTCGCCATGAACTTCCTGGGCGACGGGCTGCGGGACGCCCTGGACCCCCAGCAGCGGACCTGACATGGGCGATGACCTCCTCCTGAGCGTCCAGGACCTGCGCACCTGGTTCCACACCGACGAGGGGGTGGTCAAGGCGGTGGACGGGGTCAGCTTCGACCTGCGCCGCGGCGAGACCCTGGCCCTGGTGGGGGAGTCCGGGTCCGGCAAGACCGTCACCAGCCTCTCGCTGCTGAACCTGGTGCCCCCCCCGGGCCGCATCGCCGGGGGCCGGGTCCGGTACCGGGGGCAGGACCTGCTGCGCCTGCCCGGGCCCGCCCTGCGGGCGGTGCGGGGCGACCGCATCGCCATGGTGTTCCAGGATCCCCTCACCTCCCTCAACCCGTTCCTGCGCATCTCCACCCAGATGGTGGAGGCCCTGGCCCTGCACCGGGGGCTGGGGCGCCGGGCCGCCCGGGCCCGGGCGGTGGAGATGCTGGAGCAGGCCGGCATCGCCGCCGCCGACCGGCGCATCGACCAGTACCCCCACCAGTTCTCCGGAGGCATGCGCCAGCGGGTGATGATCGCCATGGCCCTGTCCTGCGACCCGGAGATCCTCATCGCCGACGAGCCCACCAGCGCCCTGGACGTGACCATCCAGGCGCAGATCCTGGAACTCATCCAGGACCTCACCCGCCGCACCGGCACGGCGGTCATCCTCATCACCCATTCCCTGGGGGTGGTGGCCGGCGTGTGCGACACCCTGTGCGTCATGTACGCCGGGCGCATCGTGGAGCGCGGCCCGACGGCCCAGGTGTTCGCCCAGCCCATGCACCCGTACACCCGGGGCCTGATCGGTTCCGTGCCGCGCCTGGACCGGCCGGGGCCCGGGCGGCTGGTGCCCATTCCCGGACAGCCGCCGGTGCTGGCGGACCTGCCCGACGGCTGCCCCTTCCACCCCCGCTGCCCTTCCGCCATGGACGTGTGCCGGCGGCGCTACCCGGGCGCCGCGGCCGCCGGAGGCGGCCAGGAGGCTCATTGCTGGCTGCATCTGGAGGCCCCATGACCCCGCTGCTGGACGTGAAGGGGTTGCAGATGCACTTCCCGGTGGGCGGGCGGTGGCTGAGGGGACCCAGGACCTGGATCCGCGCCGTGGACGGCATCGACTTCCACCTCCGCCGGGGCGAGACCCTGGGCCTGGTGGGGGAATCGGGCTGCGGCAAGTCCAGCGCCGCCCGGGCCGTGGCCCAGCTGTACCGCCCCACGGGCGGGCAGGTGCTGCTCCTTGGCCAGGACCTGACCCGCCTGGACGGCAAGGACCTGATGGCCGCCCGCCAGCACATGCAGATGGTGTTCCAGGACCCGTACGCCTCCCTGGACCCGCGCCTGACCGCCTTCGAGCTCATCGCCGAGCCCCTGCGCATCCACCGGGCCCGGGGCCTGCTGAAGCTGGCCCGCCCGGATCTGGCCAGGCGGGTGGACCAGCTCCTGGACCAGGTGGGCCTGGCGAGGAGCTTCCGGAACCGCTACCCGCACCAGTTCTCCGGCGGCCAGCGCCAGCGCATCGGCATCGCCCGGGCCCTGGCCCTGAGCCCGGAACTGGTGCTCTGCGACGAGCCGGTCTCGGCCCTGGACGTGTCCATCCAGGCCCAGATCCTGAACCTGTTCAAGGACCTCCAGGAGGCCTTCGGGCTGGCCTACCTGTTCATCGCCCACGACCTGGCGGTGGTGCGGTACATCGCCACCCGGGTGGCGGTGATGTACCTGGGCACCCTGGTGGAGGTGGCGGACGCCGCCGAACTGTACCGGAATCCCCAGCATCCCTACACCCAGGCCCTGCTGTCGGCCGCCCCCATCCCCGACCCCCAGGTGGAGAAGAGCCGTTCCCGGATCCTCCTGGCCGGCGACGTGCCGGCCCCGGACCAGGAACGTCCGGGCTGCCCCTTCTACGACCGCTGCTGGCGGCGCATGGACGCCTGCCTGGCCCATCCGCCCAGGCTCCAGGACACCGTCCCCGGACACCAGGTGGCCTGCTTCCTGCACCACCCGCCCGACTGAGGCGGGGCGACGACGAATCCGGCCGCCCGTCGCCCGGATGGTCCAATCCATTCCCGCCATCCTTCCGGGAGACGCAGAACGCCTTCCATGGCCTGGACGCGGCGCCCGCCCAGCTTGACCTCCCTTCCGGAGGGCATTGTCACTTCCCAAGCGCTTCACAGTGCCGTCACAACCAGCCGTCACCATAGCCACTGAGTCGGACATCTGCACAACCTGGTGAGGTCATGAGCCTGGATCCGGTCAGCCGCGACCGCGGGGGAACTCTGTACTCGCCGATCGCCAGACCAGGTGCTCCGGGTGAAGAGCGTCAACATCGACACCGCGGCCCGGCTTCCGGCCGAGTGCGCCATCACCCGGTTCCAGGCCGATATCGTCCAGTTCCACCTGAAACCCTGAAACCGAAACCCCATCCCACCCTTTTCCGGAGTCCGCGATGAACCTGAACCGAATCTCCCTGCGCCTGACCTGTGCCGCCCTCACCCTGCTGAGCTTCCGTCCGGCGCTGGCGGGCGACCTGGTCATGGGCCTCATCCCGGCCGAGAACAACGAGGACATGATCAAGCATTTCGAGCCCATGCGGGCCTACCTGGAAAAGAAGGTCGGCCAGCACATCAAAGTGTTCACCGCGACCGACTACACCGGGGTGATCGAGGCGATGCGCAAGAAGCGGGTCGACGTGGCTTTCTTCGGACCGCTCTCGTACTGCCTGGCCGAGCAGGAGGCCGGGGCCGAGGCTTTCGCGGTCGGAGTGCTGAAGAACGGCAAGAGCACCTACCGGAGCATCTTCATCGTGCCGGGCGATTCCCCGATCAAGTCGCTCAAGGACCTCAAGGGCAAGAGCGTGGCCTTCGTCGATCCGGTCTCCACCTCCGGGTGCCTGATGCCCACCTTCATGGTCAAGCGCGAGACTGGCCAGATGCCCGAACAGTTCTTCGGCAAGTTCACCTTCGCCGGATCCCATGACGCCGCCGAACTGGCGGTCAAGAACCGGACCGTCGACGCCGCCGCCGACAACGACATCACTTACGCCGCCATGCTGGCCAAGGGGCTGATCACCGAGCAATCCAACCGGGTCCTGGCCGAGTCGCCCGATCTGCCCGGCTCGCCCCTGGCCTACCGCAAGGACCTCCCGGCCGACCTCAAGACCAGGATCCGCGAGGCCATCATCACCGCACACAAAGAAATCAATGTTTCGGGCTACGGCAACCTGATCCGCTACGACGCCACGGGGCCGGCCGATTACCAGATGGTGCGCGACCTGGCCAAGACCCTCGGCCTGACCAAGGAACAGATGCTCAAGTAGCCGGCCGGCCCGGAGGATCCTCATGCAGCCCATTCGTTTCCATGGCGTGGAAAAGCGCTTCCCTAACGGGTTCCAGGCCCTGCGCGGGGTTTCCCTGGAGCTTCGGCCCGGGTCGTTCACCGTCATCCTGGGCCCTTCGGGGGCGGGCAAATCGACCCTGCTCCGGCTGGTCAACGGCCTGGAGACGCCCTCGGCCGGCCGGGTCGAAGTGGGATCCATGGTGCCCGCCCGTTCCGACCTGCGCCGGCTGCGCAGCCAGATCGGCATGGTGTTCCAGCAGTTCAACCTGGTCGGCCGGCTGTCGGCCATGACCAACGTCCTGACCGGACGGCTGGCCCACCGGTCCTGGCTGGGCAGCCTCCTCTACCTGTTCCGTCAGGAAGACTTCGCCATCGCCCAGGAAGCGCTGGAGCGGGTCTGCCTCACGGAAAAAGCCTGGGAACGGGCCGATCGGCTTTCCGGCGGCCAGCAGCAGCGGGTCGGCATCGCCCGGGCGCTGGCCCAGCGGCCCCAGGTCATCCTGGCGGACGAGCCGGTGGCGAGCCTCGACCCGGTGACCAGCGAAGAAATCATGCAGCTGTTGCGCGACATCTGCGACCTCGACGGGATCACTGTCCTGGTCAACCTGCACCAGGTGGACCACGCCCGGCGTTTCGCCGACCGGATCATCGGACTGAACAGCGGCCTGGTGGTGTTCGACGGCGCACCGAAGGACCTGGACCCGATCAGCCTCAGCCGCATCTACCACCGCGAGGGAGCCGAGCATGACCCGACCTTTTCCGCTGCGCTGGCCTACGCGTAGCGGACTGCCGCCGTTGGCGCCGGTGCTGACGGCGGCCCTGCTGGGGCTGCTGCTGGCCGGCACCGCCCGGAGCGTCGAGATCAGCGTCGGCCACATGGTCGCCTCGATTCCGAGAATGACCGGCTTCCTGGGCAAGATCCTGGTCATGCCGGACTGGCGCTACCTGCCCGAACTGGGCCTGAAACTGCTGGAAACACTGGAAATGACCTTCATGGCGACGGTCCTGGCGGCGCTGGTCAGCCTGCCGCTCAGTTTCCTGGCGGCCCGCAACACCAGCCCGGCTCCCGCCGTGTTCCACGCGGCGCGGGGCGTGCTTTCCCTGACCCGGGCGCTGCCGGAGATGGTCTGGGCCCTGGTGTTCGTGTCGGCGCTCGGGCTGGGGCCGCTGCCGGGGATCATGGCCCTGACCTTCGTCACCATCGGCTTCATGACCAAGTTCTTCGCCGAGGCGCTGGAGGTGGTGGATGCCCGCCCGGTGGACGGGGTCGCCGCCCACGGTGCCGGCTGGCTGCAGGTCAGGACCTTCGCCTACCTGCCCCAGGCATGGCCCGACTGCGTCGGCTCGGTGATGTACATCCTCGACCACAACCTCCGGGCCGCGACTCTGCTTGGCCTGGTCGGGGCCGGCGGCATCGGCTACGACATGATCATGTCGATGCGCCTGTTCGACTACAACCGGCTGGTGCTGATCGCGGTGGCGGTCTACCTGATGGTGACCTTGCTGGATCGGATCTCCGACCGGTTCCGGGCCAGGCTGGCATGAAGACCGAGGCCGCCTCCGGGTTCCCCCGCAAGCCGTTCAATCCGGCTCCGGTCTGGATTTCCGCTGTGGCGGCGGCGGTCTGGCTGACCACCGTCCACCTGGACCTGTCCTTCACCCAGCTGCTCTACAGCTGCCATGACCTGGCGGAGTACTTCGGGCGCTACACGGCGCCGGACTTCACCCACTGGTCCAGATACCTGGCCCTGCTGGGCCAGACCCTGGCCATCGCCTTCTGGGGCACCATGCTGGCCCTGGCCGGCGGGGTCCTGCTGGCGCCGCTGGCCGCTCGCAACATGACCCCGAACCGGGCCGTCTACCGGATCGCCCGGGAAACGCTCAACGCCATGCGGGCGCTGCCCGACCTCCTGCTGGCGCTGGTCTTCGTGGCCTCCCTGGGGCTTGGACCGCTGCCCGGCGTGCTGGCCCTCGGCCTGCATACCACCGGGTTCCTGGGCAAGTTCTTCGCTGAATGCCTGGAGCGGGTGGACCGCGGCGTGATCGAAGCGGTCCAGGCCACCGGCGCCTCCCGCACCCAGGTGCTGATGTACGCCGGTTGGCCATCCATCCGGCGCGAATTCCTGGGCTACAGCCTGTACATCGGCGAGCGTAACGTGCGCATGGCCGCGGTGCTGGGCCTGGTGGGGGCGGGCGGGATCGGCCTGGCCCTGGACACTTCCCTTCAGACGTTCCACTTCAGCGAATCGGCCGCCCTGATCATCGTCATCCTGGCGCCGGTCCTGGCCTTCGACAATCTTTCCACCTGGCTACGAGAGAAACTGACGTGACCGACTGCCCCCTGTCCGAATTACCGCGCCGGCTGGCCGCGCTGCCTCCGGCCGAGGTGCGTGCCCTGGCCGAAGCGCTGGGCCGCGACCTGGCCGTCGAGGACATCGCCCTGCCCCAATCGGGCCTCGCCCTGCTCCAGCTGCGGGACGGCGCGCTGCACGACGCCTATTACCTGGGCGAGATCCCGGTGGCCCGGGCCCAGGTCCGGGTGCGTTCCGGCTCGGGGCGGGAGGCCGAAGGCGGAGCTTTGCTGCTGGATGACCGCGCCCAGCTGGCGCGCAGCATGGCGATCCTGGACGCGGTGTTCCGGGCCGGGCTGCCGGGGTGGGAACGGGTGGGGGCCCTGCTCGACCGGGGCGGCGCGGCCCTGCGCCGGGAGGAGCGGGACCGGCAAGCCATGGCCGCCGCCACCCGGGTCGATTTCGCGCTGCTGTCCACCACCCATGAGGAAGAAGATGAATGACGCCGCCTGGGATCCCGCCTTCCAGCAGCGGGCCTTCCGCTGCCTGATGCGGGCCTATGCCTACCCGGGACGGACCGTCGCCTTGGCCGGGGACGGCGCAGCGCTGCTGCTGGCCCTCACCACCCTGGTCGATGCCGGCACCCGGCTGGCCGATCCCGACGGCCTGGTCGACGCCCTGGACCGGCTCCGGCTGGGCACGGAACCCGTGGCGCCGGATCGGGCCGACTTCATCGTCTGTGCCGGACGGATTCCGCCCCGGTTCGAGCCCCGGCTCGGCAACCTGGAGAACCCCGATCAGTCGGCCACCCTGCTGATCCAGGTGGACCACCTGGGTTCGGGCCTGGGACTGGCCTTGCGCGGGCCGGGCATCCCGGACACGGAGACGCTCCGGGTGGCCGGCCTGGCGCCGGAATGGCTGGACCGCAGGGAGACGTGGGTGGCCGGTTTCCCGCTCGGGGTCGATCTGCTGCTGGTGGACGGCCGGAACGCGGCGGCGCTGCCCCGCACCACCCAGGTCGTCGCCCAAGGAGCCGAGTGATGGGATACGTAGCCATCAAGGGTGGCGGCAGGGCGATCGCAGGTGCGGCCCGCGCGGTGGAACGGCTGCGGACCGGCGGGCCCAGCGCGGCCCAGCCGCTGACCCTGGCCGCGATCGAGGGCCAACTGCGGCTGCTGGTTGCGCGGGTCGTTTCCGAGGGCGGGCTCTACCATCCCCGCCTGGCGGCCCTGGCCATCAAGCAGATGCAGGGCGACACGCTGGAGGCCGCCTTCGCCCTGCGCGCCTACCGCGCCACCAAACCGCGCCTGCTGGAAACCCCGCCCCAGGACACCGGGACCATGCGGGTGATCCGGCGGATCTCCTCGGCCTTCAAGGATATTCCGGGCGGCCAGGTGCTCGGTCCGACCATCGACTATGCGTTGCGGCTGCTGCGCTTCGACCTGGCCGATGAGACCCCCGAGCGGTTCCGCGCGATGGCCCGCAGCTTCCTGCCGGACGAGCCCGAGGAGCAGCTGCCCGACCGTTTTCCCAAGGTCCTGGAGGCCCTGCGGGCGGAAGGCCTGGTGCCCCCGGCCGGCCCCGGCGCCGCCACGGCGTTCGACATCACCCGGGAACCCCTGGTGTTCCCGGTGCCTCGTTCCGCCGCCCTGGCCACCATGGCCCGGGCCGAGACCGGCTCCCTGCTGGCGTTGGCCTACTCCAACATGCGCGGCTACGGGGATGTCCACCCGACCATCGCGGAATTGCGGGTCGGCTACCTCCCGGTGCGGCTGCCGCACCCGGTCACCGGCGAACCGGTCGAAGCCGGCGAGGTGCTCATGACCGAGTGCGAAGTGGTCGCCATGTACGAAAGCGAAGACGGCAAGGCGCCACCGACCTTCACCCTCGGCTACGGCGCCTGCTTCGGCCACAACGAAGTCAAGGCCATCGCCATGGCCATCCTGGACCGGGCCCTGCAGAAAGGCCGGCGCGACGGCCCCGCCAACCCGTCCGAGGACGCCGAATTCGTCCTGCTGCACGTGGACGGGGTCGACTCGATGGGCTTCGCCGCCCACTACAAGATGCCCCACTACGTCACCTTCCAGTCCGACCTGGACCGGCTGCGCAGCACCCGCGCCAAGGCCGCGGGCCCGGAGCGGCAGAAGGGGGGAGCCGGCCGATGAACCCGAACTACGAGCTGGACCCGGACGAGGTCGCCTACAATTTCGGATTCCTGGATGAATTCGCCAAGCGGGAGGTGCGCCGGGCGATCCTCAAGGCCATCGCCATCCCCGGCTACCAGACCCCCTACGCGTCGCGGGAGATGCCCATGGGCCGAGGCTTCGGCACCGGCGGGCTGCAGCTGACCCTGGCCCTGGTCGGGCCGGACGACCGCCTCAAGGTCATCGACCAGGGCTCGGACGACTCGGTCAACGCGGTCAACCTCAGGCGGTTCATCGAACTGACCTGCCCGGGGGTGGACACCACCGAGGCGACCCGGGAGGCCACCCTGATCCAGTCGCGCCACCGCATTCCCGAGCATCCGCTGGGCGAGGACCAGGTCCTGGTGCTGCAGGTGCCGTACCCCGATCCACTGGTGCTGGTGGAGCCGTCGGAACGCAAGCGCAAGGCCATGCATGGGGAAGGCGACTACTCCCGGCTGCTGACCAGGCTGTACGAGGACATCGTCCAGTTCGAGGAGATCACCATCGCCCACCGCTATCCGACCCGCATCGCCGCCCATTACGTGATCGACCCCAGCCCGATCCCGCGCTACGACGTGCCCCGGCTGCACCATTCGCCCGCGCTGATCCTGCTCGGCGCCGGCCGCGAACGCAAGATCTACGCGGTACCGCCTTACACCGACGCGGTGCCGCTCGCCTTCGACGACGTGCCGTTCCGGGTGGAGGCGTTCCTCGACCCGGACGGCGTGCGCCGGCCCTGCGCCCGTTGCGGCGCCACCGACACCTACCTGGACGAATTCCTCGATGCGGCCGGCGCCAAGGTCTACCAGTGTTCCGACAGCCACTGCTGCAATGAACGATGCCTCTCCGGCCAGCAGGAGGGCGCGCGATGAGAACGATCCTGGAAGTGGCCGGCTTGTCCAAGATCTACGGCCACGGTTGTCCCCTCTGCGCCGAGGCCACCGGCCCCGACCGGGACACCAACCTTTGCCGGCATTGCGGTTCCGTGGTCGCGGCGCTGGACGTGGACTTGCGCCTGCACGAGGGTGAGATCCTCGGCATCATGGGCGAATCGGGCAGCGGCAAGTCCACCTTGGTGCGCCTGCTCTACTTCGACGAACCGCCAAGCCGCGGCACGGCCACCTGGCACGATCCGGCGCTGCCGCCGGTGGACCTGTTCACCCTGGATGCGGCCCGGCAGCGCCGGCTGCGCAACCACAAGTTCGGGATGGTCTACCAGAATCCGCACCTGGGGCTCAATTTCAACGTCTCGGCCGGCGGCAACATCGCCGAGCGCCTGCTGATGTCCGATCTGGCCAACTACGGCGAGATCCGCGGCCGCGCCCGGGAACTGCTGGCGCGGACCGAAGTGCAGCTGGAACGCATGGACGAATCGCCGCGCACGTTCTCCGGCGGCATGCAGCAGCGGGTGCAGATCGCCAAGGCCCTGGCCACCCGGCCCGCCCTGCTGCTGCTGGACGAGGTGACCACCGGCCTGGACCTCTCGGTCCAGGCCCGGATCCTCGACCTGATCCTGGAGATCCAGCAGGAACTGCGCACGGCCATGGTCGTGGTGACCCACGATCTCGGCGTCATCCGGCTGCTGGCCGGACGCACCATCGTCATGAAATACGGTCGGGTCATCGAATCCGGCCTGACCGACCAGGTCCTCGAAGATCCCCAGCATGCCTACACCCAGCGCCTGGTCGCTTCGAGCCTATAGGAGACCCGATGGAACCGGTATTGCGGGTGGAAGGTCTGGCCAAGCAGTTCCTGCTGCACGAGCAGGGAGAACGCATCCCGTCCTGCGCCGAGGTGTTCCTGGAAGCCTGGGAGGGCCGGCTCACCGCCCTGGTGGGTCCCACCGGCGCCGGCAAGTCGTCGGTGCTGAAATGCATCTACCGCACCTACCTGCCCTCCGCCGGGCGGATGCTGTACCGGGACCGGGCCGGGCGGCTGCTGGACCTGGCCCGGGCCGGTGAGCACGAGATGCTCGAACTGCGCCGCGGCGAACTCGGTTTCGTCACCCAGTTCCTGTATTGCCTGCCCCGCCGGAGCGCCCTGGATGTGGTGGCCGAACCGCTGGTGGCCCAGGGTGTGGACCGGGGCGCGGCCCGGGACCGGGCCGGAGCGATGCTCAGCCGCCTGTGCGTGCCGGAACGGCTCTGGGGGGTGCCGCCGGCCACCTTTTCGGGCGGCGAGAAGCAGCGCGTCAACCTGGCCCGCGGACTTCTGGGCCGGCCCCGGCTGCTGCTGCTGGACGAACCCACGGCCAGCCTGGATCCAGCCACCGCCGAACGGGCGGTGGAGGTCATCCAGTCCATGAAAGCGGACAGGGTGGCCATGCTCGCCATCTTTCACCATCCCCACCTGGTGACCCGCCTGGCCGACCAGGTGGTGGAATTGGGGCAACCCCTGGCGGCTTGCGCCGGAAAGGACCATTGAACTGCCATGAAACAGAGACTGCTTTTGACCCGCGCCAAGCTCGTGCTGCCAGACGGAGTGGCCGACCAGGCCGACGTGCTGATCGACGAAGGCATGATCCGCGCCATCGAACCGGAAGCCTGCGGCCCGGCCAGGGTGGTGGAACTCGACGGCCGGCTGCTCATGCCCGGCATGATCGACCTCCATTGCGATGCCCTGGAGAAGGAGGTGGAGCCCCGCCCCAACGTGCATTTCCCGCTGGACTTCGCCTGCGCCCAGGCGGACAAGCGCAACGCCGCCGCCGGGATCACCACGGTCTACCATGCCATCGCCTTCGCCCACCAGGAGCTGGGGGTCCGCAACATCGCCTTCGCGGCCGAACTGGCCCGCGCCGTCCACGCCTGGCAAGACCATGCCCTGGTGGAGAACCGGGTCCACGCCCGCTATGAGGTGACCGACCCGGAGGCGCCGGAAGTGCTCAAGGACCTGATCGGAGCGGGCATCCTGCACCTTCTGTCGTTCATGGACCACACCCCGGGCCAGGGCCAGTACAAGGACGCCGCCTCCTACCGGGCCTTCCTGGCCAAGACCTACCGGAAGAACGATGAGGAGCTGGACGTGATCCTGGCGCGCAAGCAGACTGACGTGGCCGGCGTCGCCGAACGGGTCCGGGCCCTGGCGACGCTGGCGAAGAGCCGCAGGATCCCCATGGCCAGCCATGACGACGACAGTCCGGCGCGGATGGTGTCCCTGGCGGAACTGGGCATCACCTTGTCCGAGTTCCCGATCGACCTGGCCACCGCCAAGGCGGCCCGGGCACAGGGCATCGCCACCCTGGTGGGCGCCCCCAACCTCCTGCGCGGGGCCTCCATGTCCGGCGCCCTCCTGGCCCTGGACGCGGTCCAGGCGGGCGCGGCCGATTGTCTATGCGGCGACTACTCCCCCGCCGCGCTGCTGCCGTCGATCCTGAAGCTGGTCGAGCTCACCGGCTGCGGCCTGGACCAGGCGGTCGCCCTGGTCACCCGCAACCCGGCGCGGGCCGTGGGCCTGGCCGACCGCGGCGAGATCGCCGTGGGCAAGCGCGCGGACCTGGTCGCGGTGCGCCAGTTCGGCAACCTGCCGCAGGTGGAGCGGGTCTGGGTCCGGGGCAGGGCCACCTACCGCGCCCATTTCGACAAGGTCTGAGGCGATGGATCAGGCCATCGGCCTTCCAGAGGGGCGACCCGGAAAGGATCCTGCGATGCGGCGGATCGGCAGCAACATCAACGAACTGCGCCTTGACGGCAGTATGCCGGCGCTGCGCCGGGACCTGGCGGCGTTCCAGGCCTTCGGCCTGGACGCCGCCGAAATTCCGGTCCACGGCCTCGATGCCGTGCGCAACGGCCGCCTCGACCGGCGCCGGACCGCGGAGGCCCGGGCGATCATGGCCGACTTCCCGTTCCACTACAGCGTGCATGCCCCGAACCCGCTGAACCTCATGGACTCGACCGATGGCGACCGGCACCGGGAGGTGCTGCTGGCCTCCCTGGAATTCTGCGCCGAGACCGGAGCAGGGGTCATGGCCTACCATCCCGGCCGCTTCCTGGCCGAGGAGGAGTTCGGCGTGCGCGGCCCGATGGTGCCGGACCCGGCGGAGCAGGAACGGCTGCTGGACCTGGAGGCCGCCGTCCTGAGGGAGGCGGCCCGGGCGTTCCCGGGGGTGGTCATCGCCATGGAGAACGCGCGACCCTTCCTGCACCACTCGCCCTACTGCTATGCGGAACGGCCGGAGGAACTCAAACGGCAGGTGCTCCGGATCGACCGGAGCAACGTCCGGATCACCCTGGATTTCGGCCACCTGCAGATGGCCTCGGGGTTCTACGGGCTGGACCCGGTCGCCCAGGTCCGGGCCCTGGCGCCGCTGATCGCCCACTGCCACCTGCACGACAACTTCGGCCATGCGGCCTACCACACGGAGAAGACGCAGACCCACCAGATCCCGTTCGGCAAGGGCGACTCGCACATGCCGGTCGGCTGGGGCGGCATCCGCTTCCCGGAGCTGCTGGCCCCGTTCCTGGCGTCCTACCCCGGCCTGCTGATCTGTGAACTGCGCGGCCGGTATTTCGAACACACGCGGGAAGCGGCGGAGAATCTCCGCGCGATCCTGCGCGATCTCGACCTGGAGGGCTGACCTGCGGCTGAAGCCTGGACAGCGGTGCCTGGTCAATCCGGAAGGGCCTTGGCCGGACGCGGATCAACTGGACTGCACCTGCGATCCGACCCGGCTGGCCTGTTTCTAGCCCACCCGTCCCAGCGGGTCCTCCCCGGCGAAATAAGCCTTCAATTGGGCCACGGCCCGCCACTCGATGGCCAGCCGTACCGAGGCGACCGCGCTGCCCAGGTGGGGCGTGAACAGGGTGCGGTCCGTCATCGCCAGCAGACGCTCGGGAATACACCCCGGCCGATCCGGCAACGCCCAATCCTCCATGGCGAACACGTCCGCCGCGTAGCCACCCAGGCGGCCCTCTTCCAGGGCCGCGGCCACCGCCTCCTCGTCCACCACCCCGCCCCGGCCGACGTTGACCAGCAGGCACCCGGGCTGGACCCGGGCCAGGGCCTCCCGGCCAATCAGGCCCCGGGTCGCCGGGGACAACGGCAGCAGCAGGACCAGGTAGCCGGAATCCGCGAGCAGGGTGGCGAAGTCCGCAGGGGTGACATCCAGTTCCCGTTCTTCCTGGCCGGACAGCCGGCGCGGGTCGCAGTAGCATACCCGGCAGCCCATCGGCCGCAGCCGCGCGGCGAGCGCCCGCCCCAGGCTGCCCAGGCCCAGCAGCCCCACCCGGGCACCGGCCAGGCCGGTGCCGTAGAAGCGGGGCTGCCAGCCGGTGAAGGCGCCTCCTCGTACGTGCCGGTCCCCGGGCAGCAGGTTCCGGCCCAGCCCCAGCATCAAAGACAAAGCCAGCTCCGCCGTGGGCACCGTGAGCAGGTCTTCCTGGATGCAGAGGGCGATGCCCCGTTCGCGCATGGCCCCGACGTCGAAGTTGTCGTAGCCCTTGAGCGCCGCCGCCACCACCCGCAGCTTCGGGCAGTGCTCCAGGAAGGCCCGGTCCAGAAGGTCCGGCATGAAGGCCAGCAGCCCTTCGGCGTCCCGGCACCGGGCCAGCAGTTCGGGCGCGGGCAGCGGCGCCCGGGTCGGGTTCAGTACCGGCTCGCAGAATTCGGCCAAGGCGCCGGCCACTTCGGGGTGGATCCACTGGGTGACCACCACCCTTGGCGGCGCCTGGATCATCTCAACCCCGTGCCAGCGACGCCTGACCGACCTGGCAGCGATTCAAGTGGCTGGGGTTGCGCTTCTCGCGGTGGGGGCAGGTGACGAAGGGCCATTGAATCACTTTAATCCGTCGTTGTCAGTTCGCGCCAGCGGACTGACAACGATGACCAGGGCGATCGGTCGAGACACGAACGATTGCTTCCTGGCTATCGCGCCGTGGCTGCGCTCCACTCGGAGCAGGCGGTCTGGATCAGGGCCAGGTGGCTGTCGATCCACCAGGTGGCGAAGGCCTTGCCCAGCCTCTGGCCGGCGTCCACGTCGCTGGGGTAGTGCACTCCGCCCAGCACCCGGTCGGTGCCCATGAGCTTGCCGGTGGTGCGCAGGGCGTTCACGTCGGCCTGGTCGTACTGGGCGATGATCTCGGCGAACACGGTGCCCAGGGTCGCGTTGGTGCTGGGGTAGGAAGGGCCGCCGGCCAGGGGCAGGGCGGGCTGCAGGCCCGGGTAGGAGAGGTACGGGCGGGGCCGGGCGAAGGTGGCCTGGAGGGCCTGCAGGATCGGCAGCAGGTCCTGCCTGGCCTGGTCCAGGACCGCCTCGGTCCTGGGGAAGTCCTGGATTTCCACCGGCACTTCCTGGCCGTCCAGGGCGCAGGCCAGGTGGATGTCCTGGGCGTAGCAGCCGAAGCTGGGCGTGTTCTCGGCGTTGGCCCGGGCCACGTCCTGGGCGGTGCGGGCCGTCTGCAGCCAGAACAGGATGGCCTGTTCGCCATACCCGGTCGGGGTCCCCGCGCGGGGGTAGAGCCCGACGATGGACAGCCAGTCCGGTTCGGCGGCGGCGGTCCGGGGCTGGCCCGCGGGCAGCGGGCTGAAGTTGGCGCAGGCCAGGGCCATAATCAGGACAGGGATGGCTGGCAACCGTCTCATGGGGACCTCCACAAAGAGGGGAGAGTCTGCCACGGGCGGCGCTTCGGATGAAGGTAAAAATTGTTATAATTGATACTTATTAGTAAACCTTGAAACCGGGGCAAGGGACCGGCCCGGAGGCTGGCCGAGGAATTCCAGGAGATTCGGGCCTGGGCGGACTCCCCGGGTGAAGTCACAGATTCCACAGGAGATGAGGCCCTCAAACGGCCCGGGACCGAAGGATTCATGATTAACTAAACCGGGAAGGAGGTTCCATGATCCTGGTGGTGAACTGCTTCTACGAGGACAACCTGGCCGCGAACTTCGACCAGGCGGTGGCCGGGCACCTGGCGGGGACCGGGCGGCCCAGCCGGTTCCTGCGCTGGAACCAGCTGGCGCACCTGGGCGACCCCGCGGCCTACACCCACCTGATCATTTCCGGCTCGGTGGCATCGGCCACCGAGGACCAGCCCTGGGACCAGCCCCTGGGCGACCTGGTGCGCCTGTTCGTGGCCTGGCGCCGGCCGGTGCTGGGGATCTGCTACGGCCACCAGTTCCTGGCCAGGATCCTGGCCGGGCGGGACCACGTGCGCCGCGCGGCCGCGCCTGAGTTCGGCTTCGTGGACCTGGACCTGCCGCCCAACCCCCTGTTCCGTGGCCTGGCCAAGCCCCTCCTGATGGTCTCGCACAACGACGAGGCTTTCGACCTGCCCGGGGAGTTCTCCGTGCTAGCCTCTGGCCCCGCCTGCGGCGTGTACGCGTTCCAGTACCGCGGCCTGCCCGTGTGGGGCGTGCAGTTCCACCCGGAGTACAGCGCCGCGGACGGGGACTACATCTGGAAGGAGGTGTTCTGCTGCACCCCCGGGATGATCCCCGCGCCCCCTCCCGAGACCCGCCGCATGGACCAGAACCGCAAGATCTTCCACAACTTCGCCGCCATGGGCAGCTAGGAGGACATCTTGCCGCGCATCGAGTGCATCGCCATCGGCAGTGAACTGCTCACCACCCGCCGCCTGGACACCAATTCCGTCTGGCTCGCGGAGCGCCTGGCCGAGATGGGTCTCTCCCTGCACTGCAAGACCGCCGTGGGCGACGATCGCGAGGACATGGCCCGGCTGTTCCGCTCGGCCCTGGAGCGCTCGGACATCATCCTGTGCACCGGCGGCCTGGGGCCCACCTTCGACGACTTCACCAAGGACGTGTGGGCCGAAGTGGTGGGCGTGCCCCTGCGCGAGGACCCGGTGGCCCGGGCGGAGATGCTGGCCTACTACGCCAGCCGCGGGCGGGTGCCCTCCCCCAGCAACTTCCAGCAGGTGATGCTGCCCGAAGGCTCCGAGCGGGTGGTGAACCCGGTGGGCACCGCTCCGGGGGTCTTCTGGGCGGATCCCAAGGGCTGGCCGGGCCGGTCCATCGTCCTGTTCCCGGGCGTGCCCCGGGAGATGAAGCTCATGTGGGAGCAGCAGGTGGCGCCCCGGCTCAGGGCCCATGCGGCGGACCCGGTGCGCACCCTCCGGCTGGTGTTCGGCTCCATGCCCGAGAGCGGGCTGGGGGAGCGCACCCAGCCCCTGCGGGAGAAATACCGGCAGATGGACTGGACCATCCTGGCGGTGGTCAGCCACGTGGAGCTGGTGGGGCGCACCTCCGACCCGGCTCTGCTGGAGGCCGCCCGGGCGGACTTCGCGAGGGACCTGGCGCCGGACCTGGCCTTCGTGGGCGTGGAAGGAGGCATCGAAGACACGGTGGTGGCCCTGCTCGCCGCCCGGGGCGAGACCCTGGCGGTGGCCGAGAGCATGCCCGGGGGCAACCTGGCGGCCCGGGTCACCTCCATCCCCGGCGCGAGCCAGGTGTTCCCCGGGGGCGTCACGGTCTACTCCGCCCGGGCCAAGGCGGCCCTGGCCGGGCTGGATCCCGGCTTCATCGCCGCCCACGGCACCGTCTCCGAGCCGGTGACGGCGGCCCTGGCCGAGGCCGTCCGCACCCGCCTGGGCACCACCTGGGGCCTGGCGGTGACCGGCAACGCCGGCCCCACCCAGGACCAGGACGGCCCCGCCCCGGTGGGCACCACGGTGATGGCGGTGGCCGGGCCGGCGGGGACCGACGTGAAGACCCTGCACCTGTGGGGGGGCCGGGCGGAACTGCAGACCCGCGGCGCCACCTGGGCCCTGGACATGCTGCGGCGCAAGCTGGGGGACGGCGGGGGCCACTGAAGACCGCCTCCATGGGCGCCCGGAGTTCCAGCCGCCGGGCGGTTCCGCTAAAGTGCCTCTATGACTTGTCCGGCGTTGACGATCTGGATTTCCGCCTGCCTCGGAGCCTTCCTGGCCGGGAGCATCCCCTTCGGCCTGCTGCTCATGCGCCTGGCCGGCAAGGGCGACGTGCGCGCCCAGGGCTCCGGCAACATCGGCGCCACCAACGTCATGCGCTCGGGGGGCAAGGGGCTGGGCATCGTCACCCTGGCCCTGGACACGGCCAAGGGCTTCCTGCCGGTGTACCTGGCGCGCCAGGCCGGGCTGGGGCCGGAGGCCCTGCCCGTCGTGGCCCTGGCGGCGGCGGCCGGGCACATGTTCACCCCCTGGCTCAAGGGCAAGGGCGGCAAGGGAGTGGCCACCGCCCTGGGGGCCGTGCTGGCGTTCCACCCGGCCCTGGTGGTGCCGGCCCTTGCGGTGTTCCTGGCCGCGGTGCTGATCTTCCGCTACGTGAGCCTGGGCAGCGTGCTGGCCGCGGCCACCCTGTTCCTCACCGCCCTGGGGCTGGCCGGCGCCTGGGCCTATCCGCCGCCGCCTCCGGGCCTGCCCCGGTGGCCGGCAATCCTGGCCTGGGGGCTCCTGGCCGCCCTGGTGATCCTCAAGCACCGGGCCAACCTGGAGCGCCTGGCCCGGGGCACCGAAACCCGCTTCTGGGGCGCCAAGGGATGATCCGCAAGGCCGACATCGCCGTGTTCGGGGCCGGCGCCTGGGGCACCGCCCTGGCCATCACCTGGGCCCGCCAGGGGTCGCGGGTGGCCCTGTGGGGCCATTCCCCGGCCCTGGTGGACACCCTGGCCAGGAGCCGCCGCCATCCGGCCCTGGGGGAGGTGGAACTGCCCGCCGGGGTGCGTCCCCTGGGCGACCCGGGCCCGGCCTTCGCCGCCCCCCTCTGGATCAGCGCCTTGCCCACCCAGGCGAACCCGGCCGTGTGGGCCAGCCTGGCCGCCCGTACCTCCGTCCGCCCGGAACTGCTCATCCACGTCAGCAAGGGCATCCTCCAGGGGAGCCACAAGCGGGTGACCGAAGTGCTGGAGCCCCTGGTGCAGGTGCCCGTGGGGGTGCTCTCGGGGCCTTCCTTCGCCGACGAGGTGGCCCGGGATCGGCCCACCGCCATCATCCTGGCCCTGCCCGCCCCGGTGCCGGACGCGCGCGCCCGGCAATGGCAGGCCCTCCTGGCCGCCCCCAGCCTGCGGGTCTACCTGAACCGGGACGTGGTGGGGGTGGAGCTGTGCGGCGCCTTCAAGAACATCCTGGCCATCGCCGCCGGCCTGGTGGAGGCCCTGGGCCTGGGCAACAACGCCCGGGCCGCCCTCATCACCCGGGGCCTGGCGGAGATGTCCCGCCTGGTGGAGTCCCTGGGGGGGCGCCCCGAGACGGTGATGGGCCTGGCGGGCATGGGCGACCTGCTGCTCACCGCCACCGGCGCCCAGAGCCGCAACCGGCGCTTCGGCTTCATGCTCGGCCAGGGCATGACCCCCGAGGCCGCCACCCGGGCCATCGGCGCCCAGGTGGTGGAGGGGGCCTTCACCACCGAGGCGGCCCTGGGCCTGGCCGGGGAGCTCGGGCTGGAGCTGCCCATCACCCAGGAAGTGGGCCGCCTGCTGCAGGGGGCGGACCCCCTGGAGTCGGTGAAGCGGCTCATGCAGCGGTCCCTGAAGCAGGAATGACGGCGGCCTGGGCGCCTGGAAATCCGCCTATCATGACTGATGTTCCCCGTTCGCCGGAACGTCCCGGGCCTGGCCTGGCATGCGGGTGCCATCTTCATGGGCGCCTTCCTGCTGTTCGAGCTTGAGCCCCTGATCGCCAAGGCGGTCCTGCCCTGGTTCGGCGGCTCGGCGGCGGTGTGGACCACCTGCATGCTGTTCTTCCAGGTGGACCTGCTCCTGGGCTATCTCTACGCCCACTGGGCCACCACCCGCCTGGCCCCGCGGATCCAGGGCTGGGTGCACGGTACGCTGCTGGCCGCCAGCCTGGCCCTGTTGCCGGTGATTCCCTCCAGCGCCTGGAAGCCCTCCCTCCCCGGGGATCCCACCCTGCGCATCCTGGGCCTGCTGGCCACCACCGTGGGCCTGCCGTTCTTCCTGCTCGCCGCCACCGGGCCGCTGCTCCAGGCCTGGTGGGCGGGCCGGACCCCGGGCCGCAGCCCGTACCGCCTGTACGCCCTCTCCAACGTGGGTTCCCTGCTGGCCCTGGTGAGCTACCCGGCCCTGGTGGAACCCTACGTGGGCATCCGGGCCCAGGCCTGGGCCTGGTCCGCGGCCTACCTGCCCTTCGTCCTCCTGACCCTGGCGGTGGCCCTGAAACCGCACGGCGGTGCCGCCCGGCCGGATCCGGATCCCGCCGGGGCGGCTCCCGGCCCTCTCCGGGCGCGGCTGCTGTGGGCCGCCCTGCCGGCGGTGGCTTCCGCCCTCCTGCTGGCGGTGACCAGCCACCTCACCCAGAACGTGGCGCCCATCCCTTTCCTGTGGGTCCTGCCCCTGGCTGTCTACCTCCTGAGCTTCATCGTCTGTTTCGACCGGGCATCCTGGTACCGGCGCGCCCTGTGGCTGCCCCTGCTGGCCGCGGCCCTGGGCGGCATGGCCTATTCCCTCCTGGACGCGGACAGCCTGGGCATCCGGGCCTTGATCGCCCTGTTCACCGCCGGGCTGTTCTGCGCCTGCATGGTCTGCCACGGGGAGCTGGTGCGCCTCAAGCCCCATCCCCGGAAGCTCACCTCCTTCTACCTGATGATCGCCCTGGGCGGCGGCACCGGCGGGCTGGCGGTGGCCGTGGGCGCCCCCGGTCTGCTCAGCGGCGACTACGAGCTGGCGATCCTGCTCGCGGCGTGCGCCGGGCTGGGCGCGGCCGTGTGCCTGCGCGGCCGCAAACCCAGGGCCTTGAAGGCCCTGGCCGCGGCCATGGCCCTCGCCCTGGCGGCGGTCCTGGGCATGGGGGTGCGGACAGCCATGCTGGACGGCCGGGTCCAGGTGCGCAATTTCTACGGCTCCCTGCGGGTCAGGGACGAGGACCAGGACCCGGGCGGCCCGGTCCGCGCCCTCATGCACGGGACCATCGACCATGGGGAGCAGTACCTGGCCCCCGAACGCAGCCGCCAGCCCACCACCTACTATGGGCCCGGCACCGGCGTCGGCCTGGCCCTGCGCGCCCTGGACCAGCCCGGCCGCAAGCTGGGCTTCATCGGCCTGGGCGCCGGCACCCTGGCAGCCTACGGCCGTCCCGGGGACCAGTGCCGCTTCTACGAATTGAACCCGCTGGTGCTGCAGCTGGCCCGGAGCGAGTTCCGGTTCCTGCGGGAATGCCCGGCCCAGGTGACCTGCGTCCTGGGCGACGCCCGCCTGTCCCTGGAGCGGGAGCCCCCCCAGGGGTTCGACCTGCTGGCGGTGGACGCCTTCTCCGGCGATTCCATCCCGGTCCACCTGCTCACCCGGGAGGCGTTCCAGCTGTACTTCCGCCACCTCCGGCCCGGCGGCCTCCTGGCCGTGCACATCTCCAACCGCTACCTGGACCTGGCGCCGGTGGTGGGTCAGGCGGCCCAGGACCTTGGCAAGGAGACCCTGGAAGTGTCCACTCCGGACGACGACGCCAGCGATGTCTTCGCCGCCACCTGGGTGCTGGTCACCGGCGACCCGGGACAGTTCCGCCGGGACCTGCTGTTCCGGGCCGGCAAGGCGGTCCCGCCCAGGCTGGGGTTCCGGGCCTGGACGGACGATTACAGCAACCTGTTCCAGGTGCTGAACTAGGAGCCCTTCGGCGGCGGGACGGCCTCCGGTGCCCCGGGCGGCCGGAGCGATTGTGGATGAAGGCCTTAAACCCCAGCTGGGGAGCCCGGTCCATAGGTGCATGAACGGATGGATAGGTCCGCCCGGCCCTGGGCAGGGGCGGAAGGGGAATGTCTGCCCCGCTCTCTGGGCCACCTTTCGCGCATAAGGAAATTTTTATCTAACGTTTGGAACGGTTCTGAGCCGAAAAGAGTTGTGAATCCCAGGGGAGAACGGATCCTCCTCGCCTCAAGTGTTTCATGGAGGAAGTATGTCCAGTCTTAACGTTGCTTCCAGCACCAGTGCCCTGCAGCAGGCCCAGTGGTCACAGCCGGGCAACCCGTGGCAGCAACTCTCCCAAGCCCTCCAATCCGGCAACCTCCAGGCTGCCCAGCAGGCTTTCGCGACCCTCCAGCAGAACGCCAACCAGGGCGCGTCCGTCTCCTCCGCGTCCACCAGCACTTCCTCCACCACGTCCAGCAGCCAGAACCCCCTGCAGGCCCTTGCCCAGGCGCTCCAGTCCGGCAACCTGTCCGCGGCCCAGCAGGCGTTCTCCCAGCTGCAGCAGGCCGGCAGCACGCACCACCACCACCACCACGGCCAGGGCGGCGGGTCCGCCTCGGCGGCTTCCGGTTCCGGGACGGCCACGACCGCCCCTGCCGCGGCCACCACCAGCGCGTCAACCTCCGGAACCAGCTCGGCGGATGCGGCCGCCACGGCGCTCGCGCAGGAGCTTTCCGGGAGTTCGCTGAACCTGCTGGCCTGAGCCCGGTCCAGGGTCCCCCGCGCCATGGGCCACCTGGCGGACCTGCTCACGTTGACCTCCGAGGCCCTGGAGGAGCTCCTGGCCGATGAAGCCGCAGCCGCCTGGCGTGGGCTGAAGTGGCAGTACGGCCCTGTGCCCTTGCCGGTGCCGGGCTTGGCCTGGATGGAGGGGGGCAGGCCAACCGGCTACCTGGCCCTTGGGCTGAACGGTGCCACGGTATCCATCGGGCGCCTGTTCGCAAGCAGGTCCGGGGCCAGGCCGGAGATGGCGGAGAAAGTCCTGCTTGATGCCGCCTCCCAGCTGGTGTTCCGGGTGCCCGGGGTCCGGCAGCTCCTGGGCGATCTGCTGGTCATCGCCCCCAGCACCCTCGAATGGCTGCAAGCCAAGTGGCCCGGCCGGGTCCGGATGCGCGCCATCCTGGCCCGGGCTGCCGTTTCGACGCCCGCCGCCGGAGCCGCCCTGGGACCCTTCACCGCGGCGGACCTGCCCGCGGCCGCCGGGATGTTGCTGCGGGCGCACCAGCACCGCCAGGATTTCATCCCTGATCCGATGCTCCACCACCTGGACGGCGTGGTCATGCTGCTCAGGAAGGTCCTGGACGGGGACGTGTGCGGACGGTTCCAGCCGGAAGCCTCGTTCCGGGCCCAGGCGCCCGGCTCCGGAGTTCTCCTGGGGTTCGTCCTGGCCACCCGGATGGGGCCGGACCAGGGGCACATCGCGGAAATCGCCGTGGCTCCCGAAGCCAGCCGGCAGGGCCTCGGCTCGGCGCTGATGGCCGCGGCCATGACGGCCCTGGCCGGCCTGGGGTGCCGCCGGGTCCACCTGGGCGTGGACCTGGACAACCTTGCCGCCGTGGCTTTCTACCAGCGGCTGGGGTTCACCGTGAGCCACCGCTTTCCCAGCCTCCGCCTGGCACCCTGAACGAACACGGCATCGGCGACGCCGGCAGGAGGGGAAACGTTCATCGTGCTCATGGGCAAAGTCGGAGGTTTTTGGCAAAATTGGCCAAGAACCCGGCACTCACTCCAGGTTGGCCCCCTGCTCCCGGACCTGGTCCAGCACCCCCTTCGCCTCCATCACCGCCCGGGTCATGGCCAGGCGCTTGCACTTGGAGCCGCAGGTGTTGAGCTCCCGCAGCACCTCCTGGCTCCACACGTCCAGGGCCTTGCCCCCCAGGGTGCCCTTGGCCAGGCGCTCGGCGAAGTCGTCCAGGTGGGCGCTCAGGCGCACCAGTTCCTCCCGCACGTCCTGGCGCTCGGCCAAGGCCCCCGCCTCGGCCACCACCCGCTCGGCGGGCAGCTGCCCGGACAGCTGGGCATCCCGGAGCACCTGCTCCAGCCGCTGGCGGTACTGCTCCGGCAGGTCCCGGGCCTGGGCCTCCGCCTCCGCCTGGAGGGCGGCGCCAAGGGTCCGCAGCCTGGCCAGTCCGTCCCGGAAGAACGGCTCCAGGCGCTGGGCCTCCTTCTCCCGGGCGGCGTTCCAGGCTTCCAGGAGGGTGTCCAGGCCGGTCAGCACGGCGCCCTCGAGGTGCTCCGCCAGGCCCGGGGCCGGCGCCAGCCAGGCCCCGGGCAGGCGGAAGAAGGCCTCGGCGGTGAGCGGCGGCAGGTTCAGCCACTCGGCATCCTCCTGCCAGGCCTTGGCCAGGGCCCGCAGCATGGGCCGGTTGATCTGGGGCTCCAGGGCCGGCTCGTCCTGGACCTCCAGGACCAGGTCCAGCTTGCCCCGCTGCGCGGCCTCGCGCACCTTGGCCCGGATGGCGGCCTCCAGGGGAAACAGAGTGGGATGCATGCGCAGGGACAGGTCCAGGGCCTTGTGGTTCACCGAGCGTAGCGCCAGGCGCAGCTGGCCCGCCTCCAGGGGCTGGACTTGTTCGGCATAGGCGGTCATGGAACGCATGGGCGACCTCGCACCCCTAGGATAAGGGATCCTCCTCCTCCCGGCGGCCCAGGAGCCACGACTTGCCCCGCAGGCGCTCCAGGGCCCGCTCGGGCACCAGCTCCAGGGGCGCCTTGAACCCAGGCTCCAGGCCGGGGCGGGGCACCGCAGCCAGGCGGAAGCCCAGACGGGCGCCCTCCTGGAGGCGCAGGGGCAGCTGGGCCACCGGACGGACCTCCCCGGTGAGCCCCACCTCCCCCAGGAACAGGGCCTTGGGGGCCAGGATCCGGCCCAGGGCGCTGCTGGCCAGGGCGGCGATCACCGCCAGGTCCGCGGCCGGGTCCTCCACCTCCAGCCCCCCGGCCACGTTCAGGTAAACGTCCCGGTCGTGGAGCTGGATGCCGCCCCGGCGCTCGGCCACCGCGCAGAGCATGGCCAGGCGCTGCGGATCGATGCCCAGGGCGGTGCGCCGGGGGATGCCCAGCCCGGCGGCGGCCACCAGGGCCTGGATCTCCACCACCACCGGGCGGGTGCCCGAGAGCACCACGGTGGCGGCGCAGCCAGGCATGGGCTCCGCGTCCAGGAAGAACGGGTTGCCTTCCACCGGCACCAGGCCGTGCTCGGTCATGGCGAACACCCCCAGCTCGAAGGCGGCGCCGAACCGGTTCTTGAGGGCCCGGAGCAGGCGGTGGTGGTGGTGCCGGTCCCCTTCGAAGGCCAGGACCGTATCCACCAGGTGCTCCAGCACCTTGGGTCCGGCCAGGGTGCCGTCCTTGGTGACGTGCCCGACCAGGACCAGGGGCGTGCCGCTGGCCTTGGCCCAGCGGGCCAGCAGGGTGGCGCAGCCCCGCACCTGGCTCACGGACCCGGCGCTGGACTCGAAGTCCGGGTCGAACAGGGTCTGGATGGAGTCCACCAGGAGCAGGGCCGGCTGCATGGCCTCGGCGGCCTCCAGGATCCGGCGCACGTCGGTCTCGGCGAACAGGTGGATGGCCGGTTCCTCCGCCCCCAGCCGCTGGGCGCGCAACTTGATCTGGCGCTCGCTTTCCTCGCCACTGGCGTACAGCACCGGGCCTCCGCAGGCGGCAGCCCACTGGAGCACGAGGGTGGACTTGCCGATGCCCGGTTCGCCTCCCAGCAGCACCACCATGCCCGGCACCACCCCCCCGCCCAGCACCCGGTCCAGCTCCCCCAGGCCGGTGGGGCGGCGGTCCACCTCGCTCACCGCCACTTCCGCCATGGACACCGGGTCCTGGTACGAGCTTTGGGCGAAGGCGCTGCGGGTGCGCACCAGGTCCTTCTTCAGCCTGCCCCGGACCTCCTCGATGGTGCCGAACGCCCCGCACGCGCCGCACTTGCCCATGGGGCGCGGAAACCGGGCGCCGCACGCGGTGCATTCGAACAGGGTCGAGGTCTTGGCCATGGGTACGACTCTAACCCCCGGGGCCGTTGTCAAGGCGGGAAATTCCACGAACGCGCCCGGCCGGAGGCGGGCGCCCCGGTTCCCCCAGGATCCATGACTAACTGCTTCTGGAAAACAGGTTAGCGAACCAGGAAGCGGACCGCCCATGCCGGCGTTGTGGAAAACCTTGCGGATTTCCCTTCGGATTTCCTCCTGAAGCGGTTAGCTATTGGGCTTCCTCGCCCACTTCGCGGACCAACCTGAAGCCCTAAGTATTTAAATGATTAAACTTTTAAAACATGGATAGCTCAAGGGCAAAGATCCGGACCTGGGCGAGTTATCCACAATTTCCGGTTTCTTTCGTATTGACAGACCCGCCGGAATGTTTGGTTAATCGCCGACTGGGCGGAAACCCCACTGCCCCCCCACCGGTTCACACCAGCTGGGTGGCTTCCCGCAGCTGCACGCTCACCAGCCGGGAGATGCCCAGCTCCTCCATGGTCACACCGTACAGCGTGTCGGCGGCCATCATGGTGGGCTTCTGGTGGGTGATGACGATGAACTGGGTGCCGTCCTTCATCTTCTGCACCATGGCGGCGAACCGGGCCACGTTGGCCTCGTCCAGGGGCGCGTCCACCTCGTCCAGCACGCAGAAGGGGCTGGGCTTGAAGTGGAAGATGGCGAACAGGAGGGAGATGGCGGTGAGGGCCTTCTCGCCGCCGGAGAGCAGGGTGAGGGCCTTGGCGGTCTTGCCCGGAGGCTGGGCGGTGATCTCGATGCCGCACTCCAGCAGGTCCTTGGGGTCCTGGAGGATGAGGGTGGCGCTGCCGCCTCCGAACGCCTCCCGGAACACTTCCTGGAAGCGCCCGTTGATGAACTGGAACGCCTCCTGGAAGCGCTCTTCGGAGATGGCGTTGATCTCCCGGATGGTGGCTTCCAGGTTGCCGATGGCCTCCAGCACGTCCTTGCGCTGCTGGTTCATGAATGCCAGGCGCTCCTCGGCCTCCTTGAGTTCCTGGATGGCCAGCGGGTTCACGCTGCCCAGCTCCAGGCGCTTGCCGTGCAGCTCCCCCAGGCGGGTCTGGTGCACCAGCTCGCCCAGGGCCCACGCCTGGCGCTCCTCCCCGGTCACCGAGGCGAGCAGGTCGGGAATGGTCAGGCTCAGGGCCAGTTCCACCTCCCGGCCGGTGGTGGCCAGGCTGCCCTGCACCTGGGCCCCCTGCAGCAGGGCCTCCTGGTGCAGCTGGCGGGCGTTCTCCAGGGCTCCCTGCAGTTCCCGCACGGTGCGCTCCTGGACCCGCAGGAACTCCTGGGCCCGCTCGATCCCGGGCAGGGCCGCCGCCTGCTGTTCCCCCAGCGCCGCCCGATCCTCCAGCAGCCCCTGCACTTCCTTCTCCAGCTCCAGGAGCCGGGCCTGGGCCAGCTGGGCCCGTTCCCCGGCCTGGGCGATCTCCTGCCGGACCCGCTCCCGCTCCGTCTCCAGGTCGTAGCTGCCCCGCTGCAGCTGCTGCAGGTGCCGCTGCAGGGCGTCCCGTTCGGCCCAGGCGTCGCTGCGCAGGCGCGAGGCCTCCACCAGCGCGTCCCGGCGTTCCTCCAGGCGCCGCTGGGCCTCCTCCCGGCTGGCCTCCCCGGCCTGGATCCCGGCGGCCAGTCCGGCCTCCTCCGCGGGCTGGTCCGGAACCTCGACCTCGCGCAGCTGGGCCTTGAGGGCGGCGACCTCCCCCTCCAGGACCTCCCACTGGGCGTCGGCGCGCTCCTGGGCCTCCTGGATCTCCTGCAGCTGCCGGGCCACCGACGCCCGCCGCCCTTTCAGGTCCTCCAGGGCGCGCCGGGCGGCCAGGTGGTCCTCCTCCATCTCCTTGAACCGGGACCCGGCATCCTCCAGGCGGAACACCAGGGCCTTCACGTCCGCCTCCAGGGCCTCCACCCGCTCCAGGTGCCGTTCCCGGGCGGCCCGGGCGGCGTCCAGCTCCTGGCGCAGCTTGAACGGCGAAGCCGCCGGCGCCGCCACCCCCGCCTGCACCGGGCCGTACGGCAGCTTCACCAGGCGCGGGGAGACCAGGGCCAGGTGCGGGTGGGCCGCGCCCAGGCCCGCCAGGTCCGCGTCGGCGCACAGGAAGGTCCGCTCCAGCAGGGCCGCCAGGGGCCGGGGCAGGCCCGGCTTCCAGCGGATGCGGGGGGCGAACGGCTCGCACCCCGGGGGCGGGTCCCCGGCGGCGGGGGCAGAGTCCCCCGGGGCCGCCGGGCCCGGGTCCACCCACGCCTGCCCCGGGGCCTCCCCCAGGGCCCGCCGCCCGGCCTCCCCCAGGACCACGGTCTGGGCCCAGGCGCCCAGCAACCGCTCCAGGCTGGGCAGGTCCGGGTCGGCCACGGTGAGGACCTCGGCCATGGACCGGGGCGCCTCCCCCCGCTCCCGCAGCCAGGCCAGGGCCCGCTTGAGCTGTTCCGAGCCGCCGGCCTCCCGCAGCTGGTCGCCGATCTGGCGCAGGCGCCGCTCCTCGGCCTCCAGCGCCCCCTCCGCCTCCCGCAGGGCGGCGGCGGCGGTCCGGTGGGCCGCCACCGCCTCATCCCGGATCCGGGACTGGACCGCCACCGCCTCCTCCACCTGGTCCAGCCGGTCGGCGGCCCCCTCCCCCTCCCGGCCCAGGCGCTTCTGGTCCTCCTGGAGGGACTCCAGGCGGGGGGCGCGCATGGCCTCCTCGTGGTTCAGGGCCTCCAGCCGGCCGGTGCGCTGGGCGATCTCCTGGTGCAGGTGCTGGCGCCGGCGCTGGGCGGCCAGGGCCTCCTTCTCGGCCTCGGCCCGGCGCGCCCGCAGGACCTTCAGGTCCGCCTCCACGTGGCGCAGGGCGCCCCCGGCCAGGGCCACCGCCTCCTCCGCCTGGGCCACCAGGGCCGCCCGGGCCTCCAGGGCCGCTCCGGCCGCCTCCAGGGCCGTCCCCAGCCGCTCCAGCTCCGCGCCCGAGTCTCCGGCCCGCCGGCCCAGCTCCTCCAGGCGCTCATCCAGCTGGCCGCCCTGGCGCCGGGCGTCCCGGATGCGCTCCTCCTGGAAGCCCCGGTCCTGTTCCAGCAGCCCGCAGCGCTGGTCCAGGCCCAGGATGGCGCGCCCGCGGCGCTCCTGCTGGCGGGTCAGCTCGTCCAGGGCCAGGTGCAGGTTCTCCACTTCCGAATGCTTCTCCGAGGCCTGGGCGGTGAGGGTGGCGATGCGCCGCTCCAGGGCGTCCAGGTTCTCGGCGATCGCCTCCCGGGCCGCCTCCAGCTCCATGGCCTTGCCCGCCAGCAGGACGCGCTGGGCGGACCGGATGGCCGCGTCCAGGTCCTGGGCCCGCCGGGCCTTGGCCGCCTGGCGCCTGAGGGTGTCCTGCTGCTTGCCCAGCTCGAACAAGATGTCGTCCAGGCGCAGGAGGTTGGCCCGGGTGTCCTCCAGGCGGCGCTCGGCGTCGGCCCGGCGCACCTTGTACCGGGTGATGCCGGCCGCCTCCTCCAGGAGCGAGCGCCGGTCCCTGGGCTTGGAGGACAGGATCAGGTCGATCTGCCCCTGCTGGATGAAGGAGTAGGCCCGGGTGCCCATGCCGGTGTCCATGAGCAGGTCCTGCACGTCCTTGAGCCGGCATTCCCGGGCGTTGATGCGGTAGTCGCTGCCGGTATCCCGGTACAGCCGCCGGGACACGGTGGTCTCCCGCACCGCGCCCGGCAGGGAAGCGTCCGGCATCTCCAGGGTCAGCTTCACCTCGGCCATGCCCATGGGCTTGCGCTGCCCGGTGCCGGCGAAGATCACGTCCGCCATTTCCGCGCCCCGCAGCAGGGTGGCCCGCTGCTCCCCCAGGACCCAAGCCAAGGCATCCGAAATGTTGGACTTGCCGCAACCGTTCGGGCCCACCACCGCGGTCATGCCGGCCGGGAAGGTGAGCTTCTGGGGATCCGCAAAAGACTTGAATCCGTGAACTTCTAGGGCAATTAGGCGCAAACTGGCAACTCCCGCGGATTCAACCTGCACCTATACTGGTCACGTGTATAAAAACATCCCCGTTTGGGATTAGGCTCGGTGGGCGCTAGACTGTGCCCCTCCACCCGTTCCGGAGTATCTGTGGCAAGGCTGCCTGGCATCAATTCGTTGTTCATGACCTGCTCCGGCAGCGGGAGTGGTAGCCGATGAAGTTGCCGGGCCCGGGTTCGAAACATGCATCCATGGTATGGCTGGAGCCCTGGCGCGTCCACGCCGGCGGCCGGTTCCATCCGTGTTCCGAAGCGCCCCGCCCGGATGAGCTGACCCGGATCCTGGAGGCCCTGCCCATGGAGCCCACCTGCTGGGTGGCCGACGACGCCTGGCTCCCCACCCTGCTGCTGCGGGACATCGTGGAACTGCCCAAGGGCGCCGAGGAGCGGGATGCCTTCTTCCGCTGGCGCTACAGCCAGGACCTGCTCCTGGACGGGCCCCAGTTCGTCCAGGCCCAGGCCCTGGAGGAAGGCGTCTGGCTGCTGACGGGCATGCCCCAGGCGCTCCGGGACGGATGGGCCCAGGCCGCCGCCGCGGCGGGCCGGCCCATGCGCCGCCTGGTGCCGCGCTGGCTCTGGCTCTACAACCGCCTGGCCCCGACCCTGGAGGTTCCGGGCCTGCTGCTGTCCCTGGCGCCCCGGGGCGAGGCGGGCTACGCCGGCACCTTGGCGGCCTGGGGGCGCGACCTCCTGCTGCTGCGCCAGTGGGCCGAACCGGCCCAGACCCAGGACTGGAACCAGGAGCGGGTGCTGCCCACCCTCGCCTACCTGCAGCGGGACGCCCGCTCGCCCCAGGAGCTCAAGGTATGGGGGCCCGCCCACTGGCCTGACTGCGGCATGCCCGTACGGATCCTCCAGCCCGAGATCCCGAACCAGGAGCCGTTCTGATGGCCGTCCCCGTCCTCAAGGTCAACCTCGCCCCGCCCAGCAACTTCTGGCGCACCCACCACGCCCTCCTGGGGTGGTCGGCCCTGGCCCTGGGCGGGCTGGTCCTGGCCGGCTCCCTGACCTTCACCTGGATCGCCTACCGGGCGGCGGCCCAGCACGGCAAGCTGGCCGGCAACCTGACCGCCAAGACCCGCGCCGCCGCCGACAGCCAGGCCCGGATCCTCTCGGAACTGCGCAACGTGGACGTGGCCCGGGAGCTGCCCCGGTGGCGCCTGGCCGAGCGCATCTACACCGAGCGCAGCCTGCCCTGGTCCCGGCTCACGGCGGAACTGGAGCGCAGCCTGGTGCAGGACGTGCGGCTGCGCTCCGTCCAGCGCAACCGGGGCTCCGACCAGAAGGTCCAGCTCAAGATCAAGGGCGAAGCCCGGTCCCGGGAGGCGGAGGCGGATTTCGTCGAGTCCCTGCTGAAGAACCCCTTCTTCGAGCAGGTGACCCTGGAGCGGGAAGGGGAGCGCCAGGGTGGCGGGGTGGATTTCGACTACACCCTGGCCGCCGCCTCCAACCCGCCGCCGTACCGGCCGCTGCCCATGCACGGCCCGCCGCCCAAGAAGACGGCGCCCGGAAACCCGGCCGTGCCCGGAAAACCGGCTGTGCCTGGGAAGCCGGCCGTACCCCCGTACCGGGGCATCGCCGTGCCCCCGCCCGTCGCCCCCCCGGCCAGCCGGCCCAACCTGCCGGCTCCGGTCGGCCCGGGCGCCGCGGCCCCGGTCCAGCCCGCACCCCGCCAGCCTGGCACGGCGGCGCCGGGTGAGGGCTCCGGTCCGCCGCCGAGCCCCCTCAAACGGCCCCCGGCGCCCCGCCTCAACCCGGTCAGTCCCGGGCCCCCGGCCCAGGAGGCCGCCCCATGACCGCCGTCCTGCGCGCCAGCGCCTTCCGCCTGGGCGGCGGCGCCTTCCTGGCCCTGGCGGGCCTGGTCACCACCGTCTTCGTGCTCCCGGACGCCTCCCAGAAGCGGCAGCAGACCGAGAAGGCCCTCCAGGACGCCTCCAGGAATTTCGACCGCCAGGTGCAGGACCTGAAGAGCGCCCAGGCGGAGGTGGACCGGATCCGGGCCGACCGCAAGGCCATCGAGGAGCTCATGCAGACCATGCCCGCGGAGAGCGTGGGCAAGCTGCAGTGGAGGCTCAGCCAGAAGCTGTGGGAACTGGCCAAGAAGGACGAGGTGCGGCTGCTCTCGGTGAAGTACGGCGCGCCCGCCAGGGAGGGCACCAAGGGCAGCATCCTCGAGTCGGTGGACGTGGAATTCGCCACCGTCGGCATCTATATGCACCTGAAAGCCTTCATGCTGGACCTGGAAGGCAGCAAGCTGCCCTTCGCGGTGGTGAGCGCCAAGCTGGAGGAAGTGCCCGAAGGCGCCCACCTGACCATCACCCTGAGGGCCTTCCGCCAGACCTCGGCGCCCGCCGACCTGCATGACGGGGAGGGCGCATGAGTCCCGCGATCAAGGGCGCCGATCCCAAGTCCTGGTGGCAGGAGATCAAGGCCAACCGACGGCTCCAGGTGGGCCTGGCGGCCCTGCCGGTGCTGGTCTACCTGCTCTGGCCCTCCTCCCCGCCGGCCCGCCGGAGCGCAGGCGCCGCCGGCCGCGCCAGCCTGGTCCTGGACGACCGCCAGGCGCGGGAGCTGCAGAAGCTCCCCGACCTGACCAAGCTGAACAAGGCCGGCGAGCTGCCCAACGAGTCCCGGATGTACCGGGACCTGTTCCTGTTCGAGGGCCCGCCCCCGCCGCCTCCGCCCCCGCCGCCGCCCCCGCCGCCCCCGCCCCCGCCCACCAAGGAGCAGGTGGAGGCGGAGGCCCTGCGCCAGGCCCGGGCCCAGGAGACCGCCACCCGTCCCCAGGACCTGCGCTACCTGGGCTTCCTGGGCACCGCCAGGGCCGGGCAGCTGGGCGCCTTCATGCGCGGGGAGGACCCGGTGACCATCAAGCTGGGCGACCTGGCCAACCCCCACTGGCGCCTGGTCAAGCTCACCGACTACTCGGCCGAATTCCAGAACCTGAAATTCGCCGATCTGCGGCAGAAGATCGACGCCGTGGACAGCTCCGGGGCCGGCGGCCGCCCCGGCCAGGCCCCCGCCAACGAATTCTGAAACCCACCTGGGGTACCCGACGATGTTCATCCCAAGATTTTCCCGAACCGCCCTGACCCGTGCCGTGGCCGCCGCCCTCACCCTCACCCTGGCCGTGACCCTGGCGTGCGGTCTGCACAAGGCCGACACGGCCTTCAGCAAGGGCGACTACGACGACGCCCTGGCCGAGTACCGCAAGGCCCTGGTCAAGGACCCGGACTGGATCGAAGCCAAGATCGGCCTGCGCAAGTCCGCCGCCCTGGCGGCGGAACAGCACCTGGTCAAGGCCAAGGAAGCCCAGCGGCTGGGCCAGGTGGACATCGAGACCCGGGAGGTGGGCCTGGCGGTGGCCCTGGACGCCTCCAACGCGGTGGCGGTGGACTGGCTGGCGCGCCTGGAGCGAGCCGCCGAACAGCGCCGGGCCAAGGCGGAGGCGGAGGAGAGCATCGACGCCGAGCAGAAAAAGGCGGAAGCCAAGCAGATCCTGCCCATCAACCCCCGCTCCCTGGAGGGCATGGACCTGAACTTCACCCGCAAGACCAGCCTCAAGGAGATCCTCCAGCAGTTGAGCAAGAATTCCGGGGTGAACATCGTCCTGCACCAGTCCGCCGCCCAGCAGGACCAGCAGGTCTCGGTGGACCTGCGGGGGCTCCCCTTCCAGCGGGTGCTGGACACCCTGATGCTGCAGAGCGACCTGTTCTACAAGGTCATCGACCCCAACACCATCATGGTGTTCAAGAAGACCCCGCAGAACCTGCAGGAATACGAGAACAAGCTCATCCGCACCTTCTACCTCTCCAACGCCGAGGTGGACAACGTGCGGCAGATCTTCAACGCCCTCATGCCCCAGCTGCGGGTGTTCGTGGACAAGCGCCTGAACGCCATGACCGTGCTGGCCAAGCCCACGGACCTGGCGATCGCCCAGCGCATCGTCAACCAGCTGGACAAGGCCAAGGCCGAAGTGATGATCTACCTGGAGCTGCTTGAAGTGGCCGAGACCGACACCGAGAGCCTGGGCCTGCTGCCGGTGGTCACCCCCTCGGACACGGTGGGCACCTACTCGGTGGGGGCCACCGCCAGCGGCGGCGCTTCGAACCTGAACCAGACCACCGGCTCCCTGCGCATCAGCAAGAGCACCATCAACTTCCTCTTCCCCAGCCTGCGCCTGGACATGCTCAAGGAGTCCGGCGCCACCAAGCTGCTGGCCAACCCCAACGTGCGGGTGGTCTCCGGCGAGACCGGGGAAGTGAACATCGGCGACAAGATCAGCACCACCCAGTCCTCCATCGGCGGCCTTACCTCCGCCACCGGCACCACCACCACCGGCACCACCGCCACGACCGCCACCAGCGCCCTGTCCACCCTCGGGGGAGCCCTCACCACCCAGACCCAGTACAGCTACGAGGACGTGGGGGTGAAGATCAAGGTCAAGCCCAGGGTCCACTTCAACGGCGACATCACCATCGACCTGGAGACCGACATCAAGACCCAGAAGGCCGGCAGCACCCCGGGCCGGCCGGACCTGAGCCAGCGGGTCATCAAGACCTCCGCCCGGCTGCGGGACGGGGAGACGGCGATCTTCGGAGGCATGCTCAAGGAGGAGGAGCGCAAGGACCTCCAGGGCATCTGGGGCCTCACCAGCATCCCGGTGGTGGGCGACCTGCTGGGCCACCACAACAACTACAAGGCCAAGACCGACGTGATCCTGACCATGCGGGCGGTGGTGGTGCGCAAGCCGGACCTGGCGGAGGAGGATTTCGAAGCCTTCGACCCGGACCTGGCCCCCAACGCCGCCAAGCCCTTCAGCCCGCCTGAAACCAAGGGGACCCCCAGGGTGCCCATGAACGCCGTGCCGCCCTCCAAGCCCCAGCCCGCAGCGCCGGCGGCCAGCCCCCAGGCGGCCCCGGCGGCGGTCCCGGGCGCTCCCGCCCCGCCGGCCGCAACCCCGCCGGTCCCGCCCTTGCCCGGCGCGGCCCAGCCCGGTGCGGTTCCACCCGGAGAGGCCCAACCGGGTGCGGCCCCGAACGCGGCGTCGCCCCCGCAGGCGCCCGGCTCACCCCAGGCGGGCGCGGCCTCCACCCAGGACGCCGACGCCGGCGGGTCCCTGGTCTTCTTCATGAACCCCATCTCCCTGGAAGTGCCCAAGGGCAATACCGTGCGCATCACCCTGTTCGCCAGCGGGGCCCAGGGCCTCACCAGCGGGACCATGGAGCTGAAGGTGGATCCCAAGCTCACCGTCACCGGCTTCGCCGCGGGCGATTTCCTCACCGCCGACGGCGGCAGCCTGACCGGGGTGCCCGGCCCGAACGGCTCCCTGGTGCTCACCTTCCAGCGCAAGACCGGGGCCACCGACAGCGGCACCTTCGCCACCCTGGACGTGCAGGCCACCGCCACCGGCCAGGCCCCCATCCTGATCCAGGGAGGCCAGTACATGGTAGGCTCCAACCCGATCCCGGCGCGCTTCTCCAACGCCCTGATCACGGTGAACTGACCCAGGCCGTGCCCAAATGAAACGCCAACTAGGATTCACCTTGCTGGAGATGCTGGTCACCGCCACGGTGCTCCTCATCCTGGCCAGCGCGGTCATGCCCATGGCCCGGAACGGGATCCGCCGCGAGAAGGAGCTGGAGCTGCACCGGGACCTGCGGGAGATGCGCCAGGCCATCGACAACTACAAGGCCCAGGTGGATCAGCAGAAGATCAAGGCGCCCCCGCCCGAGAACAACGGCTACCCCGAATCCCTGGAAGCCCTGGTGGACGGGGTGACCATGACCGGCAAGACCGCCAAGATGCGCTTCCTGCGCAGGATCCCGGTGGACCCCTTCACCAACAAGGCCGAGTGGGGCCTGCGCGCGGTCACCGACGATCCCACCAGCACCAGCTGGGGGGGCGGCAGCGTCTACGACGTGTACAGCCTGGCCCCCGGCACCGGCTCCAACGGCATCCCGTACAAAGACTGGTAAGGGGATTCCCAGGTAATGTTTTTCCCCTTGCACTCACCAGGGGTCCGCACTACGATTGAGTTTCAGTGCGATGTGCTCTTGCGGGAGCCAGCATCCTGAGCGGATATGGCGGAATTGGTAGACGCGCTAGTTTCAGGTACTAGTGATCTTACGGTCGTGGGGGTTCGAGTCCCTTTATCCGCACCACTTTGACAGGCGCCCCGGGTCTTCCGGGGCGTTATCATCGTTGGTCCGGTCCTTCCGGGCCCACCCTGTCCGGGGGCATCCGGACTTGACCATGGCTTGGCACGGGGCTGGGCCACACAGGTGACGGGAGCCAACCCGAAAAGGAGCCGCACCATGGCCCTGAACGTCGAGCAGAAGAAGATCATCATCGAGGACTACAAGCAGCACGAGGGGGACACCGGTTCCCCGGAAGTGCAGGTGGCCCTCCTCACCAAGCGCATCAACGACCTCACCGAGCACTTCAAGGTCCACACCAAGGACTACCACAGCCGCCGCGGCCTCATGATCATGGTGGGCCAGCGCCGGCGCCTGCTGGACTACCTGAAGCGCAAGGACAAGTCCCGCTACGCCTCCCTCATCGAGCGCCTGGGGCTCCGGCGGTAGGTCTCCTCCGCGGAGGAGGATGCAGGCCCTGTTCACCTCCCCGTGGGTGGGACAGGGCCTGCGATCCGTACCGTCATCCCCTCCGTCGCAGGCCATTCGCGCCGCGAATGGCCTGCGACGGCCGGGGCGCCGGGTCGGGCCGGCCGGCGACTCCAGGAACCATCGACCCTTTTTGGGTTTAGGCTGGAAGGGCCATGGACACTCTGCCGCCCCTCCCGATACCCCGAGATCCCAATCCGTACTCCGTTAGCAGCCGGCGGGAGATCTTCGATTCGCCCTGGATCCGGCTGCGGGAGGACCGCTTCCGGCACCGGCGGGGCGCCGAGGGGCGCTACCCGGTGTGCGGGTTCAAGCGCACCGCCTGCGGTGCCCTGGCGCTGGACGCCCTGGACCAGGTGGTGCTGGTGGGGCAGTGGCGCTATCCCCTGGAGACCTACTCCTGGGAAATCCCCGAAGGGGGCGGCGAGGAGCAGGAGAGCCCGTTCGAGGCCATCCGCCGGGAACTGCAGGAGGAGGCCGGGCTCACCGCCGGCGTGTGGGAGCCCCTGGCCTTCGCCCACAACAGCAACTCCAGCACCGACGAGGAGACCTTCCTGTTCCTGGCCACGGAGCTGGTGGAGGTTCCGGGAGGCCACGCGCCGGACCTGGACGAGGAGCTGGCGGTGCGCCGGGAACCCTTCGCCCAGTGCCTGACCCGCGTGCTCGCCGGAGAGATCACCGACGTGCTCACAGTGGTCGCCCTGCTGGCCCTCCAGGCCCGCCGCAGCGGCGCTGCGGGAGCCCTGGACGCGGCCCTGGCGGAGCGGTTCTTCCAGGCCCCGGCCCGGCACCCGGGCCTTGGGCGGGCACGGTGGAGTAAGCTGGAGTCGTCATGATCCTCTCGCTCCACCCCGAGACCCCTCAGCAGCGCCACCTGGAGCGCATCGCCGACGTGCTCCAGCGGGACGGGGTCATCGCCTACCCCACCGACACCCTGTTCGGCCTGGGCTGCCTGGTCTCCCGCAAGAAGGCGGTGGACCGCATCCAGGGCCTGAAGGGGCGCGATCCCAAGAAGCCCATGTCCATCCTGTGCAGCGACCTGGAGATGCTCTGCCGCTACACCCGCCACCTGGACACGCCCACCTTCCGCATCCTCAAGCAGATGTTCCCGGGCCCCTACACCGCCGTCCTGGGCTGCAGCCGGGAAGTGCCCCGCTACCTCCAGAAGAAGCAGACCGTGGGCCTGCGCATCCCCGACCACGTGTTCTGCCGGGAGATCACCCGCCTGGTGGGCGAGCCGATCATCACCACCAGCTGCAACGCCGCCGGCGAGCCGCCCCTGCAGACCGCCTGGGAGATCCAGGAGGAGCTGGGCCACCAGCTGGACCTGGTGGTGGACTGCGGCCAGCCCGCGGGCCTGGCCAGCACCGTGGTGGACCTCACCGGCGACGAGCCGATCCTCCTGCGGGAGGGGGCGGGGAAGTGGCCGCTCTAGGAGCCAGCCAGCAAGTGAGTCGTGACGCAATGGCTGCGCCACTTGACGCGAGTTGGGCCGGCCGAATACGGTATCATTGACAGGGAAACGGTACCGTGGACCGATCCCGTTACCCGGCCCGGAAAATGCGGAGAAGGTCTGGGCGGCTTTGCTCGCCTTCGGGTTGCCGCTGAAACGGGGGCGGTGCGGCACCATGACCCATGACTACAAGCGCTACGGCACCACGACGCTGTTCGCGGCACTGAATACCCTGGACGGGACGGTGATTGGGGACATGTTGAGCGTTTCTTTCGCGACATCAGCGAGAACCGCATTCGCCGTGGGGTCTTCCGCAGCGTGGACCAGTTGGAGGCGGCGAGTGGATGGGCGTCAATCGCTCCACGGTTTTCGTTTCCCCGACCACCGGGTCATCAACCAGGAGGTCGATCCTGTATGAATCCGCAACCTCCAGCCGTTCGAAGGTGATGTCCAGGTGGACCTCCAACAGAACGCGGTATCCCTTCTGGCGCAGGGCATGGGCCAGGCAGAGCTTGTAGGGCTGTTGGTAAAGTCCGGCCCCGAGGGTATGGTGAACGTGAATGGCGGATTCAATGCTGGACCGGGTCAGACCGCCATGGGGGCGGTCATCGGGATTACATGGGGGCATGCCAGGTCTCCTGGCGATGGGATTCCAGAAACCCGTGGACGTTCCCCGTTCCGGGACGTACCAAAGGCGTCGAGCCCGGGCCCGTCAAGGGAGGGGCCGTCGGGGACCCTCGCGCTTGCGCGAGGAAGCCCCGGCGGTCCCGACCGCGCAGGGCGCAGCCCTGCGGGCCACGCAGTGGCCAGGGCCTGGGCGGAATGGGTCGGCGCCTCGAATAGCGAAGCACGCCCAGCGTCCTCAGCGCCTCGGTGTGCTCGGCGTACGTGTTCTTTGCTGGCACCTTCCGTAATGAAGGGGCGCAACATGGTGGTACCGGTGATTCGATCGACCTCCAAGCTAGGTACTGGACGGACCAAGGACCTTGCTGACGCCCAAAGGCTCGATGGTGGCCCGGGATTTTGACCCGTTCTCGCCGCAGGGCCGATCTCGGCTGGCCGTACCTGAGGGAAAGGCCTTGCAATTATTGACCTTAGATAGGTAAAAACAGATATTTCATTGACAAATGTGATGATAACAGTATTAATACTTTGATCATCACCTTTATCCGGCCGCCCATGCTCCAGATCGCCCGCCATACCGACTACGCCGCACGCATCGTGCTGCACTTGGCGTGCCTGGGCCCGGGCGCCCAGGCCTCCATCGCCGAGATCGCCAACCAGCGCCAACTGCCGGCCTTCTTCGTGCGCCGGCTGATCGGCAAGCTGGTGCAGGGAGGCATCCTGGTGAGCAGCCGGGGCGCCAACGGGGGCATCCGCCTGGGCCGGCCGGCCGACCGGATCACCCTCCTGGACCTGGTGCGGGTGATGGAAGGGCCCATCGCCCTCAACCACTGCCTGGAATCGGGCCACACCTGCCCGTTCGCCGGCTCCTGCCCGGTGCAGTCCGTGTGGGCCGAGGCCACCCGGGTCCTGGAATCCGCCCTGTCTTCCGCCACCTTCGCCGCCCTGGCGTCCGGACCCTCCGGGCACCAGGGCGCCCATCTGCAGTTGCATAAAGAAGCCCGCTGAAACCCTCCCGGCCCCGAGGGGCCGAACCCAACAACCGTCGAGCGAAGGGAGTTCCTATGGACGTCCTGACCCTCTCGCGCCTGCAGTTCGCGGTCGCGACCTACTTCCACTTCCTGTTCGTGCCCTTGACCCTGGGGTTGTCGTTCCTGGTGGCCATCATGGAGACGCTCTTCGTGCGGAGAGGCGATCGGGACTACAAGCGCATGGCCCAGTTCTGGGGCAAGCTGTTCCTCATCAACTTCGCCGTGGGCCTGGTCACGGGCATCACCCTGGAGTTCCAGTTCGGCACCAACTGGAGCCGCTACTCCGCCTACGTGGGCGACATCTTCGGGTCCCTGCTGGCGGTGGAGGCCACGGTGGCCTTCTTCCTGGAATCCACCTTCATCGCCGTGTGGTTCTTCGGCTGGAAGAAGCTCTCCCCCAGGGCCCACTGCGTGACCATCTGGCTGGTGGCCGTGGCCTCCAACGTCAGCGCCTTCTGGATCCTGGTGGCCAACGCCTGGATGCAGCACCCGGTGGGCTACGTGCTGCGCGGCGGCCGGGCCGAGCTGGCCAGCTTCGGCGCGGTGGTGAGCCAGAAGTTCGCCATCCTGGAGTTCGTGCACACCCTGGGCGGGGCCTACACTCTGGCCGGGATCTTCGTGCTGGGCATCTCCGCCTGGCACCTGGCCCGGCGCCACGAGACCCCCTTCTTCCGCAAGTCCTTCCGCATCGCCGCCACCTGGACCCTGGTGTTCACCCTGTTCGAGATCGCCCAGGGGCACATGAACGCGGAGATCCTGCAGGAGGCCCAGCCCGCCAAGCTGGCCGCCATGGAGGCCCACTGGGTGACCACCGCCCAGGCGCCCATGCACCTGGTGGCCTGGCCCGACGCGGAGCACGAGCGCAACAGCGTGCAGACCCTCACGGTACCCGGCGCGCTGAGCTTCATGGCCGGCTATTCCGTGGACACCCAGGTGAAGGGGCTCAAGGATTTCCCCAGGGACCAGCGGCCCCCGGTGCTGCCCTTGTTCCTGTCCTTCCGGGCCATGGTGGGCTTCGCCTTCCTGTTCCTGGCGCTGGGCCTGTACGCCTGGCTGCGCCGGGACCGCATCGAGGAGCAGAGACGCTTCCTGAAGCTGCTGCCCTGGATGATCCCCCTGCCGTACCTGGCCAACCAGCTGGGCTGGACTCTCTCGGAACTGGGCCGGCAGCCCTGGATCGTCTACGGCATCATGCGCACCCGGGACGCGGTCTCCAACGTGGCCGTCGTCCAGGTGGCCACGTCCCTGGTGGCGTTCTTCCTGGTGTACGCCCTCCTGGGCGTCACGGACTTCTACCTGCTCTTCAAGTTCGCCCGCAAGGGCCCTGATTCCCTGAATGTCGGTTGAGGAGGCGGACATGTTCGAGACGATCTGGTTCATGATCTGGGGCGTGGCGTGGGCGGTGTACTTCATGCTGGACGGCTTCGACCTGGGCCTGGGCACCCTGTTGCCCTTCCTGGCCAGGAGCGAATCCGAGAGGCGGGTCGTGGTGAACGCCATGGGGCCGTTCTGGGACGGCAACGAGGTCTGGCTGATCACCGCCGGCGGCGTGACCTTCGCCGCCTTCCCCAGGACCTACGCGGTGATGTTCTCCGGGCTCTACACGCCGCTCATGCTGCTCCTGTTCGCGCTGATCCTGCGGGGCGTGGCCTTCGAGTTCAGGGGCAAGGTGGACAGCCGGGCCTGGCGCTCCACCTGGGACACCTGCCTGGTGCTGGGCTCGTTCCTGCCGGCGCTGCTGCTGGGCGTGGCCTTCGCCAACATCTTCCAGGGCCTGCCCCTGGACGGCGCCGGCAACTTCCATGGCAACCTGCTCACCCTGCTCAACCCTTACGGCCTGGTGGGCGGCTTGACCTTCGTGGCCATCTTCGCGGTGCACGGCCTGCTCTGGCTGGCGGCCCGGGCCGAGTATCCCCTCAGGAACCGGGCCGCGGACCTGGCCCGCCTCCTGTGGCTGGCGGAGGCCCTCCTGGCGGTGCTGTTCCTGGCCCTCACCTGGGTGTGCACGCCCCTCTGGCGCAACGTCCTGGCCAAGCCGTACCTCCTGCCCCTGCCCCTGGCGGCGGTGGCCGGACTGGTCCTGGCCCGGGTGTGGATCGCCCGGGAAGCCTGGTGGAAGGCCTGGTTCGCCTCCAGCGCCCTGATCCTGGGCGCGGTGCTGTTCGGCGTGGCGGGGCTGTTCCCCAACCTGCTCCCCTCCAGCCTGGACCCGGCCGCCAGCCTCACCGCCTTCAACAGCGCGTCCAGCCCGCTCACCCTGAAGATCATGCTGGGCGTGGTGCTGTGCTTCCTGCCGGTGGTGATCGGCTACCAGCTGTGGGTCTTCCTCACCTTCCGCGACCCGGTCACGGCCCGGTCGGTGGAGGAGGGGCCGGCCTACTAGACTGGAGGTGCGGGTCCCCCCAGGGCGCCCTGGCTCGCCGTCCAGGGACCGCCGGCGCGGTCCCTGGACGGCGGGTCAGGCGCTGCCGAGCTGCTCTGCCAGTTGGGCCAGGTCATCCACGACGAGGGCGGGATCCAGGCCCCAGGGATCCAGGATGGCTTCCGGGGACCGCTTGACCCAGGCGGCCTGCATTCCGGCCGACAGCGCCCCCAGGACGTCGAAGGGGTTGCTGGAGACCAGCCAGGCCTCGGCGGCGCGCGCCGCCGTCCGGCGGAGGAAGTGCGCGTAGACGGCGGGGTCCGGCTTGAAGGACTGCACCTCGTCCACGCTCACCACGTCCTGGAAGGCTTCGAGGATTCCGGCGTGGGCGAGGACCTGGCGCACCTGGCGCGCCGTTCCGTTGGAGAAGGCGAACAGGCGGAAACCCGCCTCCGACACTCGGCGGAGGCCTTCCCGGACGTCCACGAAGGCGGGGAGCTCCTGGTAGGCATCGAGGATCTCCAGCCGGTCCTCGGCTGAAAGGGCGAAGCCGCTCCGGGCGAGGACGTGATCCAGCGCCTGGGCCGTGCACACTTCGAAGGTGGCATAGCTGCGCATGAGACCGCGCCGGAAGGTGTATTCAAGCTGCTTTTCCCGCCAGGCCGCGGCGAACCCGCCGGCGCCGCCGCCCAGGCGGCGTTCCAGGAGCCGGGTGATCCCCTGGGTGTCGATCAAGGTTCCGTAGACGTCGAAGGCCAGAGTCTGCGCCATGTTGCCCTCCATCGCACCAGGATGATGCGGCAAGGCCCGGCCAAGGTGCCAGGAAAAGGCTAGCCCAAGTACGCCTCCAGCTCCGTCAGCGCCTCCGGAAAGTCCTCGCGGCCGTAGCCCACCCGCACGTGGGCGTCGCCGCAGTCGAAGTGGGTGCTGGGCACCAGCATGATGCCGGTGTCCCGCACCACCCGGTCGCAGAAGGCTTCGGCCCCGCCCGCGCGCAGGCGGGGGAAGGTGACCGATCCGGCCCCGGGCCGGGTCCAGGCAAACCGGTCGGCGTGGCGGCCCATGAAGCTCTCCAGGAGGCCCAGGTTGGCCACCAGGCGGGTGCGGCTGCGCTCGAACAGGATTTCGCTGTGCCGGACGGCAATGGCGCCCAGGAATTCGCTGGGCGCGGGCACGCAGATGGTCAGGTAGTCCTTGAAGGCGGACAGCTGCCGGAACAGGCCGCGGTCGTGGGTGGCCACCCAGCCCAGGCGCAGCCCGGCCAGACCGTAGGCCTTGGACAGGCCGTTCAGGGACACGGCCCGGTCGTACAGGTCGCAGGCGGCCGGCAGGCGCCGGGCGGGGTCGTGCTCCAGGCCCCGGTACACCTCGTCCGAGAACAGCCACACGCCGGCTTCCCGGGCGATCTCCACCACCTCCCGCCACGCCTCCGGCCCGAACAGGAAGCCGGTGGGGTTGTGTGGGACGTTGACCAGGATGGCCTTGGTGCTGGGCCGGAGCAGGCGCCGGAGGCCGGCCGGGTCCAGGGCCCAGCCCTGGTCCGGATCGCCCTGCCACAAGGACACCTCGGCCCCGATGGCCCGGGCCACCTCGAAGTGGGACTGGTACCCGGGGCTGTGGGCGATCAGGTGGTCCCCCGGGCCCAGGGCCACGTTCATGAAGGCGTAGATGGGCTCCTCGGCGCCGGTGAACACCAGGATGTCGTCCGGGGCGGCGGTGGCGTGGAGTCCGGCCACGGCCTGGCGCAGGGCGGGGTCGCCGGGGTACTCGGTGTAGCCCAGCCAGAGCCCGCCCAGGCGCTCCCCGGCCCCCGGTTCCAGGGCCAGGAGTTCGGCCAGGGTCATGGACTGGGGATCGCTGCTGCCCAGCAGCCGGCGGGTGCAGAACTCGTAGCGGGCGAAATACCGCTCCAGGGCGAAGGGTCGGATGCGCATGAAAAAAGGATACTGCACCTGCGCGGCCCTTCCCATGGCCGCAGGCGCCCGCCGGACCCACAATGGTACCGGCAGCGGGGGGCCGAGATGCGAGTACTGCTCATTTCCGCCAACACCGAGCGCATCCACATGGTCACCGTCCCGCTGGGGCTGGGCCTGGTGGCCGCCGCCCTGCGCCAGGCCGGGCACCAGGTGCGGTTTTTGGACCTGCTGGGCGCGGAGGACCTTCCGGAAGCGGTGCGGTCCGCCATCGCGGCCGGCCGCCCCGAGGCCATCGGCATCTCCATCCGCAACATCGACGACCAGAACGCCCAGAGCCCGCGCTTCCTGCTGGAGCAGGCCCGGGACGTGGTGGCCGCCTGCCGGTCCCACAGCGCCGCCCCGGTGGTGCTGGGGGGCGCGGGCTACAGCATCTTCCCCCGGGCCGCCCTGGACTACCTGGGCGCCGACTACGGCATCCGCGGCGATGGCGAGACCGCCTTCCCGGCCTTGCTGGAGCGCCTGCGGGCGGGCCTGGATCCCCGGGACATCCCGGGGGTCCACGTGGCCGGGCAGGCCGGGGGCGGGGGCCGGGCCCAGGCGGCGGACCTGGACCGGCTGCCCCTGTGGGACCCGGCCCTGGACGGCTACGCCCTCCAGGGGGAGGACATCTGGGTGCCGGTGCAGACCCGGCGCGGCTGCCCCAACGACTGTTCCTACTGCTCCACCGCCCGGATCCAGGGCCGGGGCCTGCGCTGCCGGTCGCCCCGGCAGGTCCTGGCGACCATGGCCGCCCTGGCCCGCCAGGGCTTCCGCAAGTTCTACTTCGTGGACAACAACTTCAATGTCCCCGCGGCGGAAGCCGCGGAACTGTGCGCCGGGCTGCTGGCCATGGACGCGCGCCTGGCCTGGCGCTGCATCCTCTACCCCAGTAACGTGGGCGAGGGCCTGGTGCGGGCCATGGCCGCCGCGGGGTGCGTGGAGGCCAGCATCGGCTTCGAGAGCGGATGCGAGGCGGTGCTGCGGGGCATGAACAAGCACTTCACCCCGGAGGAGGTGCGCCGGACCCTCGGCCTGCTGGCCCGGTACGGCATCCGCCGCATCGGCTTCCTGCTCCTGGGCGGGCCCGACGAGACCCGGGACACCGTTGCCGAGAGCATCGCCTTCGCCCGGTCCCTGGACCTGGACGCCCTGCGGGTGACGGTGGGCATCCGCATCTACCCGGACACCCCCCTGGCCCGCCGGGCCGTGGCGGACGGCCTGGCGGCCCCGGACGACGACCTCCTGCGCCCCAGGTTCTACCTGGCCCCGGGCCTCGAGCCCTGGATCCACGGGGCGGTGGCGGGGCTGGCCTTCTAGGGCGTCCGTGTCCCGGCTGGCGACAGGCCCGCCGCCCGGGTCCCGTCCACCGCGCCGCCCCACCGGTGCTCGGCTTCGTCAGCCAGCGGGGACGCCTTCAGACTGACTCGGAAACCACCGACCCCCAAGTCCGATGCGGCTCGACGGCCGGTGGCCGGGCCCCGGACGGAGCTATCGCCGGCCCGCGGCGTTGTCCTGGAGGTTGGCCAGGAACTCGTCGTTGGTGCGGCTCTTGGCCAGGCGGTCCAGGAGCAGCTCCATGCTCTCCACCGGGCCGCTGGAGCTGAGGATCTTGCGCAGCACCCAGATCTTGGCCAGGCGCGGCGGCTCGATGAGCAGGTCCTCCTTGCGGGTGCCGGACTTCTGGATGTCCATGGCCGGGAAGATGCGCTTGTCGCTGAGCTTGCGGTCCAGGACGATCTCGCTGTTGCCGGTGCCCTTGAACTCCTCGAAGATCACGTCGTCCATGCGCGAGCCGGTCTCGATGAGGGCGGTGGCGATGATGGTGAGGCTGCCGCCCCCCTCGATGTTCCGGGCCGCCCCGAAGAACCGCTTGGGCCGCTGCAGGGCGTTGGAGTCCACGCCGCCGGACAGCACCTTGCCCGACAGGGGCACCACGGTGTTGTAGGCCCGGGCCAGGCGGGTGATGGAATCCAGCAGGATCACCACGTCCTTCTTGTGCTCCACCAGGCGCTTGGCCTTCTCGATGACCATCTCGGCCACCTGCACGTGCCGGGTGGCCGGCTCGTCGAAGGTGCTGGAGACCACCTCGCCCTTGACGTTGCGCTCCATGTCGGTCACTTCCTCGGGCCGCTCGTCGATGAGCAGCACGATCAGGAACACTTCCGGGTGGTTCAAGGTGATGCTGTTGGCGATGTTCTGCATGAGCACGGTCTTGCCGGTGCGGGGCGGCGCGACGATCAGGGCGCGCTGGCCCTTGCCCAGGGGCGTCATGAGGTCCATCACCCGGGTGGACAGTTCCTGGGCGTCCCGTTCCATCTTCAGCATGCTGGTGGGGTAGAGGGGGATCAGGTTGTCGAAGTGGGTGCGGTCCTTGGCGGTGCCGGGCGGATCGAAGTTGATGGCGTCGATGCGCAGCATGGCGAAGAACTTCTCTTCGCCCTTGGGCGGGCGGATCATGCCCGAGAGGGTGTCGCCCGAACGGAGGTTGAATTTGCGGATCTGGCTGGGGGAGACGTAGATGTCATCGGATCCCGCCAGATAATTGTGTTCCGGAGCCCTGAGGAAGCCGAACCCTTCCGGCAGGACTTCCAGCACGCCCTCCGCGAAGAACATCCCTTCCCGCTGGGCCTGGGCCTCCAGGAGCCGGAAGACCAGCTCCTGCTTGCGCATGGACAAGGGGCTCTCGATGCGGTAGGCCTTGGCCATCTCCGCGAGCCGGCCGATGGACTGCTCCTTCAGTTCCTGCAGACTCAGGACGGCTGGCGCTTGGGATTCAATTAGCATAGATCTTCCCTCGGGGGGAGTGGGTCAGTTGATCGCTTTGGGATTAAGAAGGATAACGCAAAAACCGAGGTCGCACCAATGGAAATTGACGATTAAACAAATTATATAATAGTGAATTCCCGAACCCTCGCGGCGTATCCTTCCGGGTCTTCCACCGGGTAGGCATGGCCGACCGCAGGAATGACCTCGAACCGGGCGTGGGGGATCCGTCTCGCAGTTTCCAGGCATTTCCATACGGGCGTCAGCAGGTCTTCGGCTCCGGCCAGGACCAGCACTGGATCCTGAATTGCGCTCAGCTTCGTGCGGATGTCCCAGCCCAGAACGCCATGTATTTGATGGCGCGACCCATGGAAAGGTTCATTCATATACTTCTGGCGCAAAAAATAGTCCCGGAGGACCGGGTGGCGCCGGGCCAGGAAGGCATCCCCCCACAGGTACGGCGCGGCCGCGTCGAACAGCAGCCCGGGACCACCCAACTCCAGACATTGCAGCCAATGGCGTAAACGCAGGGCCATGGCGAAATCGTTCCAGGGCACCGCGCTGGTAAGCACCGCCCCCCGGAACGCCCCCGGGTGGGCCGTCAGCAGTTCCAGGCCGATGGAACTGCCGTTGGACAGTCCGGCCAGCCAGGGATGATGAATATTCAACATCTGCACCAGCTCCCAGGCTTCCTCGGCCAGCAGGGAGACCGGGTAGGGGCCCTCCGCCGGAGCATCGGACCGGCCCTGGCCGCGGCTGTCGAAGGTCAGCACCCGGTGCCGGCCGGTGAGGCCCTTCAGGGCCCCGGCCCACATGGTGGTGTCCGCAAGCAGCCCGTTGATCAGCACCAGCCAGGGCGCCCCCGGCCGGCCCTGGACCCGGTAGTGCAGGTGCACGCCGCTGGCCAGGGTGGCGCGCGCCGGCGTCATCCTTCTCCCCGCAGCTGGGCGGGGACGAAGTGGGCGGCCAGTTCGAACCGGCCGCCGTTCCAGTGCAGCACGGCGCAGCCGGCCTTCTTCATTGCCACGGCCTGGCCGGTGAGGCGCTCGATCAGGTCGGACAGGAACGGCTGGTGGCCAACCAGGGCGATGGTGTCGAACGGCTGGGCCTCGGCCACCAGGCCGCGCAGCCAGTCTTCCGCCCCGGCGGGGTCGGCCCCGGGCTCCAGGCCTTCCCAGCAGGCCACCGGAAACCCGTCGGCGGTGGCCTCCTTGAGGCAGGCCAGGGTTTCGGCGGCGCGGCGGTAAGGGCTGGCGACCCCCCGGGTGGGCAGGTAGCCCCGCAGCACCAGGCCGCGCATGGCCGCGCGGGTCTTCTCCCAGCCGTCCGCCGTGAGGGCCCGGTCCTGGTCCCGCAGGCCATGGCGGGGATTCTCGGCGATGCCGTGGCGGATGAGCAGGAGGGTGATCATGGCGTCATGATCCCACAAACACCGGTTTCAGGAAGAGGCGGTGGACTCGACGATGATGGGCACCACCACCGGCCGGGTCTGGGTGGTCTTGCGGATGATGCGGCGCAGGGACTGGCGCAGGAGCTCGATGATCAGGTCCCGGTTGCGGCGGATCTCCTGCGGGGCCTGCTCGTAGGCGGTGCGCACGGTCTCCCGCAGCAGCTCGGTGTAGCCCAGGTCGTCCGCCAGCATCACGAAACCCCGGCTGACGATGCTGGGGTCGCCGGCCAGCTCCAGGGTGGCCGGATCCACCAGCACGGTGGCCACCACGATCCCGTCCTCCTGCAGGAGCAGCCGGTCGTGGATCACCCGGGCGTCCACCATGTGGTCCACCCCCTGGTCCACGAAACACTTGCCCACCGGCACGCTGCCGGCCAGGTTGGCCCGGCCGCCCTGGTGCACCTGCAGGCACTCGCCGCCGTCCAGGAGCAGGATGCGCTCGTCCGGGTAGCCCAGTTTCCGGGCCAGCTGGCGGTGGACCTTCAGGTTCCGGTAGGTGCCGTGCACCGGCGCCATGTACCGGGGGCGCACCATGCGGATCATCTCGGCCGAATCCTCCCGGTGCCCGTGCCCGGTGGCATGGACGGGCCCCAGCCCCTCCAGGGTGGTTTCGGCCCCCAGGCGGGCGGCGGTGTCCAGCATCCTGGAGACCGCCACCTCGTTGCCGGGGATGGTCCGGGAGCTGAGCACCAGCCGGTCCCCCTCGCCCATCTTCACCCCCTTCACCTCCCCCCGCAGGACCCGGGCCAGGGCGCTCATCTCCTCCCCCTGGGAGCCGGTGCACATGACCACCACCTGCCCGGGGGGGAACAGGGACACTTCCTTGGCATCGATGAAAAGGTCGTCCGGAAGCGTCATCCGCTTCAGGGCCTGGGCCACCGCCACGTTGCGTTCCATGGAGCGGCCCAGGACGCAGACCTTGCGCTTCTCCTCGAAGGCCAGGTCCAGGACGGTCTGGACCCGGTGGATGTTGGAGCTGAAGGAGGCGATGAACAGCTTGCCCGGAGTGGCCCGGAAGGCGTCCCGGAGGCCCTCCCGGCACTGCCGCTCGCTGGGGGTGGGCGACGTGTTCAGGATGTTGGTGGAATCCGAGAGCAGCACCGCCACCCCGGCGTCGCCCAGTTCCCGCAGGCGGGCGGTGGCGGTGAGGCGGCCGTCCACCGGGGTGGGGTCCAGCTTGTAGTCGCCGGTGTGCACCACCACCCCCATGGGGGTGTGCAGGGCGATGGCGCAGGCGTCGGGAATGCTGTGGGTGACCGGGATCCACTCCGCCTCGATCTCGCCGCCGCCGATGGGCAGGCGGGCGAAGTCCTCCACCACGATCATGTGGCGGGCGCTCCACAGGCCGGATTCCCTGAGCTTGCCTTCCAGCAGGCCCATGGTGAACGGGGAGCCGTAGACCCGCACCGGCCAGCGCTCCAGGAAATAGGGCAGCGCCCCCAGGTGGTCCTCGTGGCCGTGGGTGAGCAGCACCGCGTCGACGCGCTCGCCGAAGGCCTCCAGGTAGGCGAAGTCCGGCACGATGCTGTCGATGCCCGGCTGGTCCTCGGACGGGAACAGCTGGCCGCAGTCCACCAGGAACAGGCTGCGGGCGGTGTGCACCACCAGGGCGTTCATGCCGAACTCCCCCAGGCCGCCGATGGGGATCAGGCGCAACTCGTCCTTTCCGGGCAACTCCGTCCAGCGTTCGAAGGGGGGGGAGGTGATCTTCAGCATCGTCACATTCCATGCATCAGCCGGTACAGGACCGGCCAGGTTTCCGGGGGCACCGCTTCGGCCCGCGCCCCGTCCAGGACCCCGGCGGCCGCCAGGCGCTCCCGGGCCGTGTCCGCGTTCCAGCGCGGCTGCCAGTTGTTCACCAGGGTCTTGCGCCGGTGCCTGAAGCTCTGGTGCAGGAAGGCCAGGAGCGGCGCCCGCTGGTCCAGGGGCACCGGGTCCGGCCGGGGCTCGAACAGGAGCACCGCCGAGTCCACCCTGGGCGGGGGCCGGAAGGCCCCCGGGCCCAGCTTGAGCAGGCGGGTCAGGCGGCAGGTGAGCTGGGCGAGGATGGACAAGGGGCCGTAGTCCTTCTCCCCGGGGCGGCCCAGCAGCTTCTGGGCCACCTCCAGCTGGAACATGAACACCATCCGCAGCCAGGGGACGGGCTGCACCAGGAAGCGGGTGAGGATGGCGGTGGCGGCGTTGTAGGGAAGGTTGCCCACCACGCTGAGGGGGCCGGGGAAATCCAGGGGGACCTGCACCGCGTCCCCCAGCAGCGGGTGGAAGTGCGCCCGCCCCCGGAAGCGTTCCCGCAGCAGGGCGACGGCGTCCGGGTCCAGGTCCACCGCCCAGAGGGGCCGGCCGTCCTCGAGCAGGGGCCCGGTGAGCACCCCGGGGCCGGGGCCGATCTCCAGCAGGCTGGGGGCGCCCGAATCCAGGGCGGCATCCACGATGGCCCGGACGGCGCTGGTGCGGGTGAGGAAATGCTGGCCGAACCGTTTCTTCGGCAGCAATGTCAACGAGGGGGGTCCGGGCTGCTCCACTCCATGAGCCTAGCAAGGCTTGGCGCTGGAGCCAAAGCCCTTTACCGGGACGGGACCGGCCGCCGGGCGTGGATCCGGACGCCCTGCCCCGGCCCGGCTGGGTCCTCCGGGGATTCCGGGGCCGCGGCGGCCGGCGCGCTGAATACCAGCTCCCGCGCCTGAACGAATTCCCGTCCCCCGGTGCGGCAGCGCCCAGTGGCCACCACCGCCCACAAGTGCCGGACCGGGCCGGCGCCGCCCTGGCCGGGCCAGACCCCCAGGCGCCGGAGGCACAGGTCCAGGTCCGCCTCCAGGGCGGTGGCCCCGGGCTCCCCGGCCATCCTCCGGGGCGGCCCGGGCAGCGCGATCTCCACCCCCGGCGGCTGCCCTTCCAGGCGGGCCATGAACGCGCCCGGGCCCGCCCCGCCTCCGGCCGACCAGGCCCGGAACCACTCCAGCCCGCCGTCGGCGGCGCCGGCGGCCCGGGCCCCCAGCCCGGCGTCCGCACCCATGGCCAGCTCCCGCAGCACGTTGGCGCTGGTGGCCAGCCCGGCCCCGGCCATCAGCGCCAGGAGCAGGAACGCCGCCAGGACGGCGACCGCGCCCCGGGCGGACTTCACGAGCCCTCCGGATTGCGGGAAGCCGCCACCAGGGCCAGGGCGTGGCGCGGCGAGTCCCGGCGGAGGGTGCCCCCGGGCCCCGGCTCGTAGGTCTCCACCCAGATCCGGAACAGCCCGCCCGGGAAGCCCTCCGCCCGGAATCCGCTGACCCGCTCGGCCACCACCTCCCACCGCCCTTCCAGGCCCCACAGCCGGGCCAGGACCCCGTCCCAGGGCGGGTCGCCGCCGCCCGGGGGGGCGGGGGCCGTGAACCGCACCAGGCAGGGCACCGGCTCCGGCGGGCCCAGGCCCAGCCGCAACCCGGCCACCGCATAGCGCACCACCTGGCGGGGGCGCACCACCTGCACCCGGCGCCCGGGGGCGTGGGGGAAGCGGAACCCCGCGCCCCCGTCCACCGGAACCCGCGCCTCGGCCCCGGGCGCCAGGTGCGCCTCCCGGGCCACCCGGGCCGTCTCCACCGGGTCGTCCTCCACCACCAGCAGATCGCCGGGGAGGATCCGCGCTCCCTGGCCGGACCGGAGCCGCACCTCCGGGCCCGGGACCGCCCGGACCAGGACCGCGCGCACCGGGACCGGCTCGTCCAGGGTGAAGCTCAGTTCGTCGGCGGTGGCCCCCCAGCCGTCCCTTGGCGCCAGGGCGCCGCCGTCCTGGGTGCGGATCGGCCGCTCGCGCAGCAGGCGGATGGCGCCCCCGGGCTCTGGCCGGCCATCCGGCTCCGGAGGCGGGAACCGGTGCCCCGCCAGGCGCAGGTCCTCGCCCAGGCGGTCCAGCGCCCAGCGCAGCCCCCGCCGGGCGGTGAGGCTCCGGTTGACCCGGCCCCAGCTGCCCAGCCCGGCCTGGAACACCTGCGCCATCCCGCCCAGGAGCAGCCCCAGCAGCGCCACCGAGACCAGCACCTCGGCCAGGGAGAACCCGGACGGCGGGCGCCGGGGCCTGGGCCTCACCGGGCCACCAGCCGGCGCAGGGTCAGGGACCGGCGCGCCAGCCCCGCGCCTTCCGCCCAGGTCACCGTGGCCGTGGCCTCCCAGATCCCGGGGCCGGCTTCCCGGTGCGCCACGCCAACGCTGAAGAAGGCCGGCCGGCTCCCCGCGGGCAGGCCGTCCAGCCCGAAGCCCCGCGGCGCCGGTTCCCCGGCCCCCGGGAACGCCGGAGGCTCCCGGTGCCTGGCCTGGGCCAGGGCCGTCTCCAGGGCGCCCTCCGCCAGGGCCAGGGCGGCGGCGCGGGCCGCCGCCCCCGCTCCGGCGCGCACCGCCGCCACCTGCAGGGCCGCCAGCCCCAGCAGGCCCACCGCCAGGAGGAAGGCCACCACCAGGACTTCCGCCAGAGCGAAGCCGGCCCGTCCGCTGGGGCTTGGGGGGGCCAGGGCCCGGGGCGTCTGGAGATCGTCCGGCACAGCGGCCAGGATGGCGGTCCCAAGGCTTCCGTCCAGACTTTCTTCCTCGTGCGCTGCCACCGTTTGCCGGCCTTGGCGGGGGCAGGGCGGCAAGGTGTGATAAAAATGACTACTTTTTATACAACCCTTGCAGCCTGTTCTGGCGGGCCGGCCGGGAGGCGCAAGCCCCCGGCCTGCATGACCCGGAAAGGGGCTCATCGCTGTTTCGTGCGGGTAACCGACCCCTATGACCAGAGGGAGAATGATGGGGTGCCTGGAGAGGTTGGAGCATCATTCCCCTTGACACCCCTTGGCCTCGTTTCAATATTCCTTTGCTCCATATACCTGTTCTGTTCGATAACTCGACTCTGTTGAAGCGGGAGGGTGAATCATGGGACACGGGTTACGGATGGCGGTGGCGGTGGCATGGGCCTCGCTGACGCCGTGGCTGCTTCCGGCGCAAGAAAAAGTCGATATCGCCTCTCGAACCCCAAGCACCTGGACCGAATATGTGCACGGCCAAGGCGGGGCGGTGAAGGCCGTCGGCTATCTGTATCTGCCCGACGGCGCCAAAGGGCCGGTGCCGGCCATGATCCTCAAGCACGGCAGCGCCGGGCTGACGGGGCCGCAGGGCGACAATATCCGCAAATGGGCCAAGAGCCTGAACGAATGGGGTATGGCGGCCTTTGTGGTGGACAGCTTCGGCCCGCGCGGCATTGGTGAAAGCGCCAGTGACCAGAGCAAACTGAGGAGCCTGGCGGACCTTGCCGACGCCTTTGCCGGGCTGAAGGTGCTGGCGGCCGACGCCCGCATCGACGCCAGCCGCATCGGCATCATCGGCTGGTCGCGCGGCGGCGCTGTGGCCATGGAAACGGCACTGGAAAGCGCCCGGCTGGGGGTACTGGCGCCCACCGACCCCAAGTTCGCCGCTCACATCGTGTTCTATGGCCAGGCCTCGCCCCAGTACCGGGACAAAGCCACCGATCAGGCGCCGATGCTCTTCTTCCATGGCGATGCGGACAACCTCGTGCCGATCGGGCCCACGCGGGAATTCGCAGACTGGATCGGGACCCAGGGCAACGCCGTCACGTTCCAGACCTACCCCGGGGTCTATCACGACTTCGACGTGGAAGGCGGCATCGATGGATCCGTCAAGGCGGAGACGGCCCGCAACTGCGACGTGGTCGTCGATCTCTCCACGGGCGAGGTGGTCCGGATGAACCACAAGCCCGTGACCGGGGTCAACGGGCTCGCTCTGATCCACTACATGCGCGGCTGCATGGAGCGTGGCGCGGAACTGCATCCCAACAGCGCGGCGCGGGCCGACGCGGTGGACAGGGTGCACCGCTTCCTGAAGGACACCTTCCACCTCCCCGGCTGAGGCGAGCTGCACCCGCAGGCCCGGCGCCCCGTCGTGCCGCTCGTTCTGGCGATCGGCGGCGCTCCCGGCGCCCTGGGCCGGCCTGCGGCAGGTCCAGGGGGAGAGGGCGCATCACCGGCAGCCGATGATCCAGTCCCCCTGGGGATCCGGCCGGGTGACCCGGCCGCAGCCGGCCCCTTCCAGCCAGGCGCGGTACTCGGCCTCCGTGTAGGTGTTGCCGCGCTCGGTGCCCACCAGCATGTTCAGGGCGAACAGGGCGGCGGTGGGCGGGCCCGCCCGGTCCGGATCCAGGATGAACTCCCGGATGGCCACCCGGCCCCCCGGGGCCAGGGCCCGGACGCACCGGGCCAGCAGGTCCTGGTTCTCCTCCTCGCTGAGCATGTGGCAGATGGCCGAAACCAGGATCAGGTCCCAGCCCTGCCCCAGGGGGTCCGTGCGCAGGTCCCCGGCGCGCGCCGTCACCCGGCCCTCCAGGCCCGCGTCCCGGATGTGCCCCCGGGCGATGGGCAGCACCGGCTCCAGGTCCATCACCTCCGCGCGCAGTCCCGGTTCGGCCTGGGCGAAGGCGATGGCGAAGGTGGCGGGGCCGCCCCCCACGTCCAGCAGCCGGCGCACCCCCTGGGCGCCCACCGTGCGCACCGCGCCGGCGGCCATGGTCACGGCCCGGGCATGCATGGCGGCGATGAAGTGCGCGGTGTCGTCTCCCTTGGGCCCCCGGCGTTCCGAACGCCCGGTGCGCACGCACTCGGTGAGGGTGGACCAGGTGTGCCACAGGCGGGCCATGTGCATGAGGCCGGCCCGCTCCCGCCCCAGGGCCGCGCCCGCCTCGGTGCACCGGTAGCGGTCCCCGTCCTTGGCCAGCACGCCCAGGGCGGTGAGGGCGTCCAGGAGCATGCCCATGGCCCGGGGGTCGGCGCCCGCCGCCGCGGCCACCGCCCCGGCCCCGGCGCCGGCGCCGCAGGCGGAGAGCACGTCCAGTTCGACGGCGGTGAGCAGCACCCGGCTCTCCCGGAAACCGTTCAAGGCCTGGAGCAGATCCGGCAAGGTCCTGGATTGGGGCATGGCAGACTCCCGAAGTGGACATGGCAGGATACTGCAGGGCGGGTGCCCCGGGGGAGGGCCTCCGGGCCCCGACCCCGGGAGCGGACATCGGCCCGGAGGCCCTTTCCCGGGACAACGGAACGGACGGCTGACCGGGAACGGCGGCAACGCCCCTACACCCCGAAATTGAGCGGGTCCCGGTCCAGGGTCACCGTCCCTCCCGGGTCCAGGGGCGCCCGGCGCATGGCCTCGCCCAGGAGGTGGCGGTCCGCGGCCTTGAGGATCAGCTGCATGCGGTAGCGGTCCTTGACCCGGGCGATGGGCGCCTCCAGGGGCCCCAGCAGGCGCAGGCCGGGCACCGCCTCCAGGCGCTGGCGCAGCTGGCGCAAGGGTTCCAGGGCCGCCCCGGGGGAGTCCCCCTCGCTGCGGTACAGGGACATGGCGGCGAAGGGGGGGTAGCCCAGGGTTTCCCGGTACGGCAGCTCCTCCTCGGCGAACCCCTCGAAGTTCTGGGCCACCGCGTGGACGATGGCCGGGTGGTCGGGGCTGTAAGTCTGCAGCAGCACCCGGCCGGGAATGCTGGCCCGCCCGGCCCGTCCGGCCACCTGGGTGAGCAGTTGGAAGGTGCGCTCGGCGGCCCGGAAATCCGGGATCTTCAGGCCCAGGTCGGCGTTGAGGATGCCCACCAGGGTCAGCAGGGGGAAGTTGTGGCCTTTGGCCAGCATCTGGGTGCCCACCAGGATGTCCACCTCTCCCAGTTCCGCCGCCAGCAGCCCCGCCTCCAGGGCGCCCCGGCGCAGGGTGGTGTCCCGGTCCAGGCGCAGGATCCGGGCGCCCGGGAACAGGCCGCGCAGCTGGTCCTCGATCTGCTCGGTGCCCTCCCCCACCCCGCGCAGGTGCTCGGCCCCGCAATGGATGCACACCTCGGGCGGCACCGCCTCGAAGCCGCACAGGTGGCAGCGCAGGCGGTAGGCGCCCTTGTGGTAGGTGAGGCTCACGGAACAGTGGGGGCAGTCGAAGGTGCGCCCGCAGGACCGGCACATCCAGAAGTTCTCGAAGCCCCGGCGGTTCAGCAGGAGCATGCTCTGCTCGCCCCGCCCCAGGGTCTCGGCCATGGCCTTGAGCAGCAGCGGCGCGAAGATCACCCGTTTGCGCTCGGCCTTGTAGCACTCGCGCAGGTCCACCACCTTCACCGTGGGCAGCGCCGCTCCGGCCGGGCGCTCCGCCAGGCGCATGAGCCGGTAGCGGCCCTGCTGGGCGGCGCGCCAGCTCTCCAGGGACGGGGTGGCGCTGCCCAGCACCACCGGGCAGCCCTCCAGCTGGGCCCGCTTCACCGCCAGGTCCCGGGCGTGGATGCGGGGGTGCTCCTCGCTCTTGTACGAGCCCTCCTGCTCCTCGTCCACCACGATCAGGCCGAGGTTGCGCTGGGGCGCCAGCACGGCGTTGCGCACCCCCACGAACAGGGGCGCGTCGTCCTGGAGCAGGCGCAGCACGTCCGCCTGCTTCTCCGAGGCGTTCAGCCCGGCGTGGCCCACCGCCACCCGGCCCGGGAACCGCGCCTCCAGCCGCGACAGCAGGCGCGGGGTGAGGCCGATCTCGGGCACCAGCCACAGCACCCGCCGCCCCGCCGCCAGGGTCCGCTGGGCCAGCTCCAGGTACACCTCGGTCTTGCCGCTGCCGGTGACCCCGAACAGCAGGTAGGCCCCGAACCGGTCCAGGTCCACTTCGCCCACCGCCCGCAGCTGTTCCCCGTTGAGGTCCACCCGCTTGTCCGGGGCATCGTCGTCCCGTTTCTGGGACAGCAGGTCCAGGCGCCGCACCCGCTCCACCAGGCCGGCCCGCTCCAGCCCGGCCAGCACCGACGGGCCCACCTTGGCGGCGTCGAGCAGGGCGTCCTCCAGCATGGCCCCGCCCTCGTCCTCCAGGGCCAGGAGCAGCCGGGCCTGGGCCACCGTCACCTTGGCAGGATGGGGCCGGTCGGTGCGGCGCACCTCCGTGACCCCGGCGCCCCGCAGCCCGCGCCGGTGGAACAGGGCCGGGAGGGGCCGCTCGCCCCGGTGCCAGGCCTCCCCCAGCTCCGTCAGGCGGTCCCAGCGCCCCTCGTCGCGCAGGTCATGCAGGCGCAGGCCCTCCCCCAGGGGCACCGCCCAGTCCGCCACCACCGCCTGGGGCAGGCACAGGGCCATCAGGTGCGCCACCCCGCAGCCGTAGTAGCGCGCGGCGAACTCCAGCAGCTCCCGCAGGCGCGGCGGCAGCAGGGGAAACGGGTCCAGCACCGCCTCCACCGCCTTGAGCTTCACGTCCGGCGGCTGCGGATCCGGCCCCAGCACCACCCCCACCGCGGCGGCGTTGCGCACCTTGATCTGCACCCGCACCCCGGCAGGCACCCCCGGGGGCGCCAGGTAGGTGAGGGGCGGAACCGGCCGGGCCAGTTCGATGCGGGTGGGAATCCACGAATCCATGACGTTGGCATGATACCGTCGCCCGGGAACGAAGCCACGGCGCCGGAACTGGACACGGAATGGCAGGCCGTGGCGGCCTTCAGGCCAGGCGCAGGCTCAGGTCCGCTGCCGGGGCGCTATGGGTGAGGGCGCCCACGCTCAGGAAGTCCACTCCGGTCTCCGCCACCGCCCGGGCCCGGTCCAGGGTGAGGTTGCCGCTGGCCTCCAGGAAGATCCGGCTGCCGGCGGCCCGGCGCCGGGCCACCGCCTCGGCCATCTGCTCCAGGCTCATGTTGTCCAGCAGCACCCCGTCCACCTCCGGGAGGCCCAGGCACTGGTCCAGCTGCTCCAGGGTCTCCACCTCCACCTCGATGCGGGTGAGCAGCGGCGCCGCCGCCCGGGCCCCCTGCACCGCCGGGAGGATGCCCCCGGCGGCGGCGAGGTGGTTCTCCTTGAGCAGCACCCCGTCCCCCAGGGTGAGCCGGTGGTTGCGGCCGCCGCCGCAGCGCACCGCGTACTTTTCCAGCACCTTGAGGCCCGGGGTGGTCTTGCGGGTGTCCAGGATGCGCGCGCCGGTGCCCTGCACCGCGTCCACGAAGGCCCGGGTGAGGGTGGCGGTGCCCGAGAGGCGCTGGAGCAGGTTCAGCATGACCCGCTCGGCCATGAGGATGGAGCGGCTGGAGCCCGCCGCCCGCAGCACCGGGGCGCCGGGCGCGACCCGGCTCCCGTCCTGGGCCAGGGCCCGCACCTCCAGGCCCGGGTCCACCGCCAGGAGCACCTGGGCCGCCACCGGCAGGCCCGCCAGCACCAGGTCGGCCTTGGCCACCACCGAGGCGGTCATGGCCCGGTCCGGCACGGCGGCGGTGGTCCAGTCCTGGGTGCCCCAGTCCTCCGCCAGGAAGGCCCGGACCGCGTCAAGGTAGGTCAGGGGATGGGGCGGGTTGAACATTCAGGCCATCCTTGCGCCCATGGGCGCGCCGCCCAGGAGGTGGAAATGCAGGTGGTGGATGGTCTGCCCGGCGTCCGGCCCGCAGTTGGCCACCAGGCGCCAGCCGCTGCCGGCGATGCCCAGCTGGCCAGCCAGGTCCTTGGCCACCAGGGCGACCCGCCCCACCAGGGGCGCCAGCTCCGGGGTCAGGTCGTTGAGCCCGGCGACATGGGCGCGGGGCACCAGCACCACGTGGGTGGGCACCTGGGGGGCGATGTCCCGGAAGGCCACCACCTCGTCGTCCTCGTGGACGAACGCGGCCGGGATCTGGCGGGCGGCGATCTTGCAGAACAAGCAATCGGGGTCGGTCATCGTTCCCTCCTTGGGCCTTCATCTTCACACCCAAACGGCCCGGGGCATCACGATCCAGCTTAACGTTAGAATGCGGCCTGGAGCGCGCCATGCCTTTCCACATCGTCCTGGTCCACCCGGAGATCCCCCAGAACACCGGGAGCATCGGCCGGCTCTGCGTCACCACCGATGCCCGGCTGCACCTGGTGCACCCCCTGGGCTTCGATACGTCCGACGCCAGCGTGCGCCGGGCCGGGCTGGACTACTGGGAGCGCCTGGCCCCGGCCCACTACCCGGACTGGGAGGCCTTCCTGGCCGGGAACCCGGCCCAGCGCCTGTGGTTCTTCACCACCAAGGCGAGCCGCCGCCACACCCAGGTGGACTGGCGGGACGGGGACGGGCTGGTGTTCGGGCGGGAGACCCGGGGACTGCCCGAGGCCATCCTGGAAGCCAACCCGGACCGCCTGGTGCAGATCCCCATGCCCGGGACCTTCCACCGCAGCCTCAACCTGGCCCAGGCGGCGGCGGTGGGGCTGTACGAGGCGCTGCGCCAGGCCCGGGGCTGGTGAACCGGGCCGCCGGCGCGGAACCGGGAGGGAAACTGCGGAGAGGTGACGCCGCGGGGATGCCCGTCCGGTTTGGAGGGCTCTGGGAAAATCCATTCCGACTAACGAAATATTAATATTGAAATCCCCATCGAAAAGCCTTAAATGGATATGTTGATATTCCCATCTTTAATATATTGCCTTGGCCCCAACGCGTGGCCATCTACCTTTTCGTCAGGGGTCCTGCGCACAGGTGAAAACATGTCGGAACCGGCGCTGAAGCGTCCGTCCCTGGTCGGGCCAGCCTTCTGGGTCACGGCCGCGGTGTTCCTGACGGCCCTGGGAGGGATCGCCTTGACCCAGCACACCGGGCGGGTGGCCTCCATCTGGCTGGCCAACGCCATGGTGCTCCTGGTCATGCTGCGCAGGCCGGGCCGGACCTGGCCCCTTTGGCTGGGCTGCGGCCTGGCCGGCAACCTGGCCGCGGACCTGGTGCGCGGGGACGCCAGCGGCACGGCTCTGGCCCTCACCGGCTGCAACCTGGTGGAGATCCTCCTGGCAGGCTGGCTGATCCGCCGCTTGAACCGCGAAGACCCGGTGGACCTGAGCCAGACCAGGACCTTCATCGTGTCCATGGGCGCCGGCGGAGTCCTGGCCCCGGCGGTGTCGGCCGCCCTGGCCGGCTGGATCCTGCACGAGCACGGCGGATCGTCCTTCTGGCCCCTGTTCCGCACCTGGTTCCTTGGCGACGCCCTGGGCATCCTGATCCTGGTGCCGCTCTTCCACGGGGTCACCTGGCGACAGATCGCCCAGGCGGTCCGGCTCCGGAACCCGGCGGTCCCGATCAGCGTGGCAGCGGGGCTCGCCGCCGGCCTGCTGGTCGGCACAGGCAACCTCCAATGGCTGTTCCTGTTGAGCCCGCTCTTCCTGCTGAGCGTGTTCAGCTCGGGATTCCTGGGGGCCGGCACCACCCTGGGCCTGGCCACCCTGGCCGGGCTGACAGCCCTGGCCTTCCGGGGGGGGCCCGCCGGTTCCCACGCCCAGTTGCGTTCCGCCATCGAGTTCCTGCAGGTCTTCATCTTCACCAACATCCTGGCCTGCCTGCCCTGCGCCAACCTGCTGCGCAAGGTCCGGGAGAACGAGGCCCGGATGCGGGAAATCGCCGTCGCGATCGAGCAGAGCCCGGTCACGGTGGTCATCACCGACGCCGCCGGGGCGATCGAGTACGTCAACCCCAGGTTCACGGAGATCACCGGCTACACGCCCGGGGAAGCGCTCGGCCAGAACCCCCGGATCCTGAAGTCCGGGGAGCAGCCGGCCGAACTCTACCGGGACCTCTGGGACACCCTCGCCAAGGGCCTGACCTGGCGCGGGGAGTTCCACAACCGCCGGAAGGACGGCGGACTGTTCTGGGAGGCCGCCACCATCGCCCCGGTCAAGGACCCGGCGGGCCGGACCACCCATTTCGTGGCCATCAAGGAGGACATCACCTCGTTCAAGGCCGCCCGGGAGTCGGCCGCCGAGTCCCAGGCGCTGCTCTCGGCCATCGTGGACAGCACCCATGATTTCATCTGGTCGGTGGAGCCGGCCCAGTTCCGCCTCTGGACTTTCAACGCCGCCCTGCGCGACTACATCCGGAACCAGCGGCACCTGGACCTGGAACCGGGCCTCACCCCGGCCGAATTCTTTCCGCCCGGACCCTACGCCGACTTCTGGCTCCAGAACTACCACCGGGTCCTGGAGGAAGGTTCGCTCCAGGTGGACGTCTACCAGGTCTCCGCCGGAAACCGCAGCCTGTCCGTCAACATGAACCTGGTCCGCCGGGACGGCGAGCCGTACCTCATCTCGGTGTTCGCCCGGGACGTGACGGCGCTCCAGCAGAAAGAGAAGGAGATCCGCAAGCTGAACGAGGACCTGGAGCTCCGGGTGGAGGAGCGGACCCGCGCCCTGGCCGGCGCCAACCGGGAACTGGAGGCGTTCAGCTATTCGGTGTCCCACGACCTGCGGGCGCCGTTGCGGGCCGTGGACGGGTTCAGCCAGGCCCTCGTCGAGGACTACGGGCCCAGCCTGGACCCGGGCGCGCTCCACCTCCTCGGCCGGGTCCGGCACGGGGCCCAGAAGATGGGCCAGCTCATCGACGATCTGCTGAAACTGTCCAGGGTCAGCCAGGGCGAACTGGATCGCCGCCCCATCGACCTCAGCGGCCTGGCCGGCCGGATCCTGTCCGACCTGGCCCAGAAGGACGGCGCCCGGACCGTGCGGGCCACCGTCGCGCCCGGGCTGAGCACCGACGGGGACCCGCGCCTGGTGGCCATCGCCCTGCAGAACCTGCTGGGGAATGCCTGGAAATACACGGGCAGGAAGGCATCGGCGGAGATCGAGGTCGGCGTCCGCGACCTCGGCGGCAAGCCGGTCTTCTTCGTCCGGGACAACGGCTCGGGGTTCGACATGGCCTACCAGGACAAGCTGTTCCTGCCCTTCCAGCGCCTGCACGCGGCCCAGGATTTCGAAGGCAGCGGCATCGGCCTGGCCATCGTGGAACGGATCATCCGCCGCCACGGCGGGCGGATCTGGGCCGAGGCGGAGCCGGACCGGGGCGCCACGTTCTGGTTCACGTTCCAGGACTGAAGGCGCCGGCCAGGGCAGGCGCCACGGGTGTTTCGCGCGACCTACGCCTCGGCCGCCAGGTCCTCGTCCAGGCCCATGGCTCCGGCACCGGCCGGGCCCGTCCCCTTCTGGGCGCAGGCCAAGGTCCCCAGGACCCCCAGGAGCACCAGGGCGCTGGAGAGGTACACGGCCGCGTGGAAGCCCCGCAGGAAGTGCTCCTCCGAACCCAGGAACGCCCCCAGCACGGCGACCCCCAGGAGCGAGCCCACCTGCCGCCCGGTGTTGAAGATGCCCGAGGCGACGCCGGTGGTTTCGCCGGGAGTGGCCCGGAGCATGGAGACCAGGGCCGGGGAGATGGCCAGGGAGGAGCCCAGGCCGATGGGCATCATGACCAGGCCCAGCCAGAGCCGGGGGGTGTCGGGGCCCATGCTGCCGGCCAGGAACAGCCCCAGGGAGCACAGGCACAGGGCCAGGGTCATGGGGGTGCGGGGACCCACCCTGGCCACCCACCGGCCCAGGAACGGGTGCAGGAAGGGCTGGAGCAGGGTCATGGGCAGGAAGGTCAGCCCGGTGAGCATGGGCGAGAAATGCCGGAAATTCTGGAAGTACAGGCTGGCCATGAAGACGAAGCCGTAGTATGCGAAGCACACCAGGAAGGCCACCCCGTTGGCGTTGACCCAGGCGGGGATGCGCGGCAGTTCCCGGGGCAGCATGGGCGCGGCGCCGCGGGCCTGGCGCCAGGCGAAGAGCCCGCCTGCGGCCGCCAGGACCGCCACGGGCAGGGCCGCGGCCTGGAAGCCCCGGGCCCGGCCTTCGATGATGGCGTAGGTGAGGCTGGCCAGGGCCGTCACCGCCAGGGCCTGGCCCGCGTAGTCGAAGGGCCTGGGCCGGCCCGCCGCCCGGCACTCGGCCACGGACACGCGCAGCAGCACGAAGGCCAGGATGCCCACGGGCACGTTGATGAAGAAGATGCTCCGCCAGCCGAAGCCGTCCACCAGGAACCCGCCCAGCACCGGCCCCGCCGAGGCCCCGGCGGAACTGCAGCAGGCCCAGATGCCCACGGCCCGGGCCTTGGCGGCCGGGTCCTGGAAGCTGCGGTTGAGCAGGGAGAGGGCGTTGGGCAGCAGCAGGGAGGCGCCGATGCCCTGGCAGGCCCGGGCCGCCACCAGGAAGCCGAGGCTGGGCGCCAAGCCGCAGGCCACCGAGGCCAGCGTGAACAGCCACAGGCCCGCGCCGAACATGCGCCGGTAGCCCACGCGGTCTCCCAGGGCCCCGGCCAGCAGGAGGCAGGAGGCGAAACTGAGGGTGTAGGCGTCCACCACCCACTGCAGCCGGGAGAGGTCCGCGCCCAGGGCCCGCTGCATGGACTCCAGGGCCACGTTCACGATCAGGCAGTCCATGACGGTCATGAAGACCGCGCAGCAGTTGGCCAGGAGTCCCAGGCGGGCCTGGCGCGAGGTGGGGTCTTGGGGCACGGGAAGGAACCTCCAGCGGAGACTCTTCATCATCCCCAGGGAGCCGTCATAGCGTCCAAAACTGATTTATGGTGGATTCCATAACTTTTTGCTATGAATGATACTGGAGGCCTTGCCATGGAGCTTCGGCACCTGCGCTATTTCACGGCCATCGCCGAAGCGGAGAACATGTCCCTGGCCGCCCGCAAGCTCCGGATCGCCCAGCCGGCCCTGTCCCAGCGCATGAAGGACCTGGAGGAGGAGCTGAGCCTCGCCCTGTTCGAGCGCCACGGCCGGGGCATCCGCCTGACCCCCGCCGGGCGCTACTACCTGGAGGAAATGCGCCAGGTGCTGGCCCGCATCGACGCGGCTGGCCAGGAGGCCCGCCAGATCCAGCGGGGCGAGGTGGGCTCCCTGCGCCTGGCCATCCTGGAGACCCTCGCCCTGGCGGAGCCCCTGCCCCGGCTGCTGCGGGAGCTGCGCCGGCGCCATCCGGGCCTGCATCTCAAGCTGGTGGGCATGACCTCCATGGCCCAGTACGAGGCGCTGCACGCCCACGCCATCGACGCCGGCCTCATCGCCCACCGGCCCTTCCAGGATCCGGAGATCCGCGGCCTGCCGGTGCTGGAGATCCCCATCCACGCCATGCTCCCGGCCCGCCACCCCCTCGCGGGCCGGACCTCGCTGCACCTGCAGGACCTGGAGGACCTGGACTTCATCTGGCCCGAGGCGGAGGCGGGCACTTCCTACTGGGCCCTGTTCCGGGAGGCCTTCGAAGGGCGCGCCTGGAGGCCCCGGGTGGTGCAGGAGGCCAGCAGCTTCGTCACCACCACCGCCCTGGTGGCCGCGGGCTACGGCTGCGCTCTGGGGATCACGGTGCCGGGCAGCCCCAGCATGGAGGGCATCGTCCAGTTGCCCATCGTGGACCTGGACTTGCAGATGAAAGTGGAGCTGGTCTGGCACCAGGACAATCCGTCGCCGGCCCTGCAGCGGTTGCTGGAAGTGGTGCGCAGCATCCGGTCCGGCGACGGGGAGCCGGAGCCTTGCGGGAACACGTGACAACCGTCGGCAATTCGAGGTGGCGGGTTCCGGCCAGCCGTCAGATCATGCTGGACGATGCCTCGGGAAAGGTGGTGGCCGGATGGACCCGTTCGCCGAAATCCGCAAGCTCTACCCCGCTGCCGGCACCACCCTGTACCTCGACACGCCGACCAGCGGCCTGATCTCGACCCGAAGCTACGAGCGGATCCGCGCGCGCCTGGACCGGAGGTTCCAGGACGGCATGGACATACCCGGCGTCTTCTCCAGCTGGGACGAAGCGGACCGGATGAGAACCCTCGCGGCCGCGGCGGTCCATGCGGTGCCCGACGGCATCTTCTTCGACGCCAACTGCTCCTCGATCCTGAACGTGCTGTCGGCCGGCCTGGAGGTCCGGCCCGGCGCCAACATCGTGACCACCGGCCTGGCCTTCCCCGCCACCGTCTACACCTGGCTCAACCAGGCCAAGCGGGACCTTTCCCTGCGTTTGGCCCCGGCCGAGGCCGGCGCCGTGCCGGTCGATCGCCTGCTGGCCTGCGTGGACCAGGACACGGCGGTGATCAGCCTCTGCGCGGTGGAGAACACCACCGGATTCCGGCACGATCTGGCCGCCATCGGAGCCTTCTGCCGCCAGCGGGGCATCACCCTGGCCGTGGACGCGACCCAGTGCATCGGGGCCATGGAGATCGACGTGGAAGGCATGGGCATCGACTTCCTGGCGGTCTCCACCTATAAATGGCTCAACAACTTGTTCGGCATCGGGTTCGGCTTCGTCCAGCCCGGGCTCCTGGACCGGATCCGCCAGCCCTACGCGGGCTGGGGGGGCAACGCCGACCGCCACGACCACTCGCGCTACCACTTCGATCCGGCGCCCGCCGCGGCCCGGTTCGAGACCGGCGGACTGAACTGGACCGGCCTGGCCGGCCTGGCGGCGGCCTTGGAAACCTACCTGGACCTGGGCAAGCCGGAGGTGGAGCGCTACATCCTGTCGCTCACGGACGCGGTCTACGAACGTGCGGCGCGGCACCCGGAGGTCGGGCTGGAGTACGCCTTCCCCGCCGCCCGCCGCTCGGGAATCGTCTGCCTGACGGTCCCGGAGGCCTGGCGCCTGGATGACGCCACGCTGCGCCGGAACCAGGTCCGGGCCCACATGCGGAGCTCCGGGCGGATGCGCATCGGCCTGCATTTCTACAACAACCTGGACGACGTCGCCGGCCTGTTCGAGTTCTTCGGGCGCTGCCGCAGCAACGACATCGAGCGCTGAACGATCCCGGCTGGTGAAGGAGTGTTCGAGAATCAGAGGGCCCGCACAGGGATCCCAACCTCGGCCAGGGCCGTCCGCAGCCGCCGGGCGAAGGCCAGGGCCTTGGGCTGGTCCCCGTGGATGCAGACGGTCTCCGCCCGCACCGGCACGTCCTCGCCGGTGCGGCAACGCACCACGCCCTCCCGGACCATGCGCACCACCCGCACCACGGCCGCCTCTTCGTCCTCCACCATGGCGTCGGGGCGGCTGCGGGGGGTGAGGCTGCCGTCGGCCTCGTAGCTGCGGTCGGCGAACACTTCGCTGGCGCAGCGCAGGCCCAGGCTGGTCCCGGCCTGGATCAGCCGGCTGCCGGCCAGGCCAACCAGCACCAGCGCCGGGTCGAAGGCCCGCACGGCCCGGGCGATGGCCTCGGCCAGGGCGGGATCCTTGGCGGCCATGTTGTACAGGGCGCCGTGGGCCTTCACGTGCCGGAGGGCGCCGCCGGCCGCCCGGGCGAAGGCCGCCAGGGCCCCCACCTGGTAGAGCACCAGGTCGTGGGCCTCGCCGGGGGTGATGGCCATGGTGCGGCGGCCGAACCCCTGCAGGTCCGGGAGGGACGGATGGGCGCCCAGGGCCACGCCCCGGGCCAGGGCGCCGCGCACGGTGCGGGCCATGGTGGCCGGATCGCCCGCGTGGAAGCCGCAGGCGATGTTGGCGCTGGTGACCAGGTCCAGGAGGGCCTCGTCCTGGCCCATGGACCAGGCGCCGAAGCTCTCCCCCATGTCGCAGTTCAGGTCAAGGGTGCCGGCCATGGTGTCCTCCTGGGATCCGTTCAATGGGTCTGGCGTTCCGCCACGGACGCGGCCAGCTGCCGCAGGCGGGCCTCCCGGCGCAGGTACAGGTCCTGGGCGGCCTCCGGGGCGATGGGCTCGAAGCGCAGCTCCTCGCCGGGACGGAGCTGGGCGGTCTTGGGCAGGTCCACGGTGGCCACTTCGCCCAGGCGCGGGTAGCCGCCGGTGGTCTGCCGGTCGGCCATGAGCAGGATGGGTGCCCCGTCCGGGGGCAGCTGCACCGTGCCCGGCGCCACTCCGGAGGAGAGCATCTCCAGGGGCCGCTCCAGGGCCAGGGCGGGCCCCTGGAGGCGGATGCCCATGCGGTCCGAGCGGGTCCCTGCCTTGAAGATGCCCGCCAGCATGGCCTCCCGGGACGCCTCGGTGAGCAGGGGCCACTGGGGCCCTGGGATGAACCGCAGCCGGGCCGGGCGCAGGAAGTCCAGCTCCTGGTACCAGGCGGCGAACCAGGCCAGGTTGCGCACCGGCTCCGGAGACCGGGCGAACTCCCATTGCAGGGTCGGATAGAGGCCGGGGGCGGGCCGGGCGGTGGCCAGCCGGTCCCCGGCCTGGAGCGGCCGGCCCTGGTGGCCGCCGAACCGGGCCATCAGGTTGGTGCTGGCGCTGCCCAGCACCGCCGGGACCTGGAACCCGCCCGCCACCGCCAGGCAGCACCGGGCTCCCTGGACCGCCCCCCCGAACTCCAGCAGCGCCCCGGCCCGCACCAGCGCCGGCCGCCACCGGCGCACCGGCAGGCCCTCCACCCGCGGGTTGAAGTCCCCGCCGCAGACCGCCACCAGGGCATCGTCTTCGAACCGCAGCCGGGGGCCGGCCAAGGTGATCTCCAGGGCGGCCGCCCCGGGCGGGTTGCCCACCAGCAGGTTGGCGATGCGGTGGGAGACCGGGTCCATGGCGCCGCTGGTGCCCACCCCCAGGTGCTGGTAGCCGGACCGCCCCAGGTCCTGGAGGGTGGTGAGCAGTCCGGGGGCTTCCACGCGGATGCTCATGGGCGCTCCCCTGGTCCGGCGGCCACGAAGCGCAGGCGGTCCCCGGGCCGCAGGCGGCAGGGCTCCGCCAGGGCCGGGTCGAACAGGCGCAGGCCGGTCCGGCCGATGATCTGCCAGCCGCCGGGGGTTTCCAGGGGGTAGATGCCGGTCTGGGCACCGGCGATGCCCACCGAACCGGCCGGGACCCGGGTGCGGGGGGTGGACCGGCGCGGGGTGGCCAGGGCCGGGTCCAGGCCGCCCAGGTACGGGAAGCCGGGGGCGAAGCCCAGCATGAACACCCGGTATTCCGGCTGGGTGTGCCGGCGCACCACCTCCGCCTCGGCCAGGCCGCAGCGGCGCGCCACCTCCTCCAGGTCGGGCCCCCACTCGCCGCCGTAGCGCACCGGGATGGTCACCACCCGGGGCTCCGGGCCGGCGGCGGCGAGGGTCCCGGCCCACAGGGCCCGGAGCTCCCGGGCCAGGGCCTGGGCCGGGGCGCCGCCGTCCCCGGCCCACCGCTCCGGATCGTAGTGCACCGCCAGGTTGGTGTAGGCCGGGACCAGGTCCAGGATGCCCGGGAGGCCCCGGGCCCGGATGGCGCCCGCCAGGGCATGCACCCGGTCGTTCACCTCCGGGTCGATGGCGTCCCCCAGCACCGCCAGGAGGGCCCGGTCGCCCAGGGGCTCCAGGCGCAGACGGTCAGGGTCCGTGGGGGGCGCGGCGGCAGGTCCGGCGGAAGGCTCCATGACATCATCCTCGCCTGGCGGGGCCGGTCATGCCAGCTCCGTGCCCGCGGCATCCGGCAGCAGGAAGATGGCCAGGGGGACGGCCGTACTGCTCATGGATTGGCCTCAGAGGGAAGCGTAAAGATTACCGCCAGGGGCACTCGGACGTCACCTGCATCCTGAACGCCCGGGGCGCCACGGTCAGCTCCCCCCGGTCCCGGGCCGGCTGGGGTTCGCCGTCCAGGTGCCAGGACAGGGTCCTGTCCAGCCGCACCACCGCCCGCAGGATCCGCCCTTCCTGGCGCAGGGAGGTGTGGCCCCGCTCCCGGAACAGCTGGGGCACCTGGGACACCATCTCCCACACATGCGGGCGGCGCAGGCGCACCCACTCCAGGATGCCGTCCACCGGGTCGGCCCGGGGGGCGATCCACAGCCCCGAGCCGTACTGGGGCAGGTTGGCGAAGCACAGGCTCCAGGCGGCCTTGGGCAGGTCCGCCTGGGGGCCGTGCCAGGCTGCCCGCAGCCGGTCCATGCGCCCGGCGGGCGCGGCCGGGCCGGCCGGCTCGGCGTCCCAGGCCAGGCGCACCTCCGGGTGCCGGTGCCACAGCTGCATCGAGGTGCTGACGTAGGTGCGGAAGCCCCTGCCCTTGGCGGTTTCGAAGGCAGCGGCGACGGCCGCCTCGAAGCCGGTGCCGCACAGGTTCAGGAACGGTTCGCCGTCCAGGCGGGGCAGGTCCATGGCCAGTTCCCGACCCTCCAGCAGCCGCATCACCGCGCCGGCGGGATCCAGGGGGGTGCGCAGCCCCCGGGCCATGCCGTTGCCGGAGCCCCCGGGGATCGCCGCCAGGGGCACCGGGCAGCCCAGGCCGGCCAGGGCGCACCCGGCGTAATGCAGGGTGCCGTCGCCGCCCCAGACCAGGAGGGGGCCTCCGGCCGCCCGGGCCTGGGCGATGCTGGGACCGAAGTCGAACGGAAGCTCCATGCGCACCGGCGCCAGGCGTTCCCGCAGGTCGGCCGGGAGCCTGGCCAGCAGGGCGTCCGGGTCCAGCCCGGAGAATCCGGACAGGGGGTTGTAGACCAGGGGCAGGCGGGGGGTCATGGCCGGAACCGGACCGGGGACGCCGCCAGCTCCAGGGTCACGCCCGTGACCGGGTGCTCCAGGGTCAGCTTCCAGGCGTGCAGCCAGAGCTGGCCGGAAGGTTCCCCCCCGTAGTACCCGTCCCCCACCACCGGGCAGCCCAGGTGGGCCAGGTGCACCCGGATCTGGTGGGTGCGGCCGCTGTGGGGCTCGGCCACCACCCAGTGCCCCGGCGCCAGCCCGGCGGCCTCTTCGGAGGTGGCGGGACGGAAGTCGGTGCGGGCCGGCCTGGGGTCCGCCAGGTCGCCGGAGCAGCCGTACCGGGTGGGCTGGGATCCGCGCACCCGGCCCACCGGCAGGTCCACGGCGCCGGCCGCCAGCGGGCGGGACACCCGGGCCAGGTAGGCCTTGGCGATGGCCCGGGCCTGGAACTGGCTGCCCAAGTGGGCCTCGGCGCGCTTGGCGAACACCAGGATCCCGGAGGTGCCCTGGTCCAGCCGGTGCTGCAGGGCCAGCATCTGCCCGGGGCGCTGGCGCTGCAGCAGGGCGGTCAGGTCGTGACGGTCCGAGGCCTGGGTGCCCTGGCAGGCGATCCCGGCGGGCTTGTCCACCACCAGCAGCCAGTCGTCCTCGTACAGCACCGGCACCTGGAAGTCGGGCGGCGCGCCCAGGGCATCGTCATGGGCCACCCGCACCTCCGTGCCGGCGGCCAGGGTCCGGCTGGCCACCCGCACCCGCTTGCGCTCCACCTGCACCCCGCCGGTCTGGAGCACCGCCCGGGCGGCCCGCCGGCTCAGGCCGGTGCGGGAGGACACCAGCTGGTCCAGGCGCAAGGCCTCCTCGGACGGTTCCACCAGGAATTTCCACAGTCGTGTCGCCATGGGCCCAAGATTACCGCGACCGGCCGCCACTCGGCGCTGGTAGGGTATGTTCATGGACCCCCATGCTTCCGGTATCCGCCCCGCGTGGTTCCCGGTGTGCTTGGCCCGCACCCTGGGAGGCAAGGTGCGCAGGGCGTTCGCCATGCTGGGCTCCCTGTCCTGGCTGCTGGGCCGCGCCGTCCAGGGCCTGGTGCGCCTGCGCCCGGAGCAGTGGCGGGTGGTGGGGGAGGTCACCCGCATCCAGATCCGCTTCACCGCCCTGGACGCCCTGCCCCTGTGCCTGCTCACGGCCCTGCTCCTGGGCGCCGTCACCCTGCTGCAGGTGTTCGGCCAGCTCTCGGGGTTCGGGATGGAGCGCAGCCTCAGCCAGATCCTGGCCCGGCTGGTGATCCGGGAGCTGGGCCCGCTCATGGTGGGGATCCTGGTGCTCACCCGCAGCGGCACCGCCATCGCCACCGAGTTGGCCGGCCGCAAGCTCAGCGGCGAGCTGGACGCCCTCTGCGCCAGCGGTGTCGACCCGGTGCGCTACGTGCTCCTGCCCCGGCTCCTGGGGGGCATCATCTCGATGTTCTCCCTGGTGATCCTGTTCGACGCCGTGGCCCTGCTGGGAGGCTTCCTGGTGGCCTGGCTGCGGCTGCCCCTGTCCTTCTCGTTCTTCCTGGACGCCCTGGCGGAGGCCGTCGGCGTCCGGGAACTCACCGCCACCTTCGTCAAGTGCCTGGTGTTCGGGGCCGCCATCCCCCTCATCTGCGTCGCCTACGGGGTCCGGGTGCGGCGCAGCACCACCGAGATCCCCCAGGCGGTCACCAAAGCCTCGGTGGTGTCCCTGCTGGTGCTGCTCCTGGCCGGCGCCCTGGTGTCGGTGGTGACCTATGCCTGAGGCCCTCCTGGCGCTGGAGGGCGTGACTCTCACCTCGCCCGAAGGCCGGCCCGTGTTCCGGGACCTGGACTGGAGCCTGGAGCGGGGCGGGCGGGTCCACGCGCGGGGCGGCTCCGGCGGCGGCTGCACGGCGCTGCTGCGGCTGTGCGCCGGCGTCGCCGAGCCCGAGGCGGGGCGGGTGGTGCTGGACGGCGCCCCCTTGGCCGCCTATGCCCACCATCCCTTCCTGGAGCGGGGGCTGCTGGGCTGGGTGCCCTCGGACGGGGGCCTGGCGGTGAACCTGACCCTGCTGGAGAACGTGGCCCTGCCCCTGCGCTTCGCCCTGAACCAGCCCCGGCCGGCGGCGGAACGCGCGGCCCTGGCGCTGCTGGAGCGGGCGGGACTGGGCGCGCGGGCGCGCCAGCGCCCCACGGTGCCCGGCGACCGGGAGTCCTGGCTGGTGTCCCTGCTGCGGGCGGCGGCCAAAGGGTCCCGCCTGTGGCTGGTGGACCGTCCTGCCGGGGGCCTGGACGCCACCACCATCCGGGCGGCCCAGGCAGTCCTGGAACAGGCGGCCCAGGACCCGGAGGTGACCCTGCTCCTGGTGGGCGGGGATTGGATGGCCGCCCTGGGCCGGGAACTGAAGGTGGAGAGCGGGCGGGTGCACCTGGGGAGCGAGCCATGAGGCTGGAGAAGGATGACGCGAAGATCGGCCTCCTGGTGTTCCTGGCCCTGGCCCTGTTCGTGGGGATCATCTTCCAGCGCAGCCTGACCACCATCCTCCGCAAGGTGGCCCGGGTCCAGGTGCGCCTGGTGAACGCCGCAGACGTGGCGGTGGGCACGGAAGTCCAGCTGCAGGGCCTGCGGGTGGGCCAGGTGGACGACGTCCGCCTCCAGCGGGACGGCGTCCAGTACCATTTCCTGGCCACCCTGGGGTTGCGCACGGACATCGTCCTGTGGGAGGGCACCCAGGTGGTGGTGGTGTCCAAGCCCCTGGGGAGCGCCTTCCTGGACCTGCAGCTGCCCCCGCCGGAGGCCCGGCTCGAGATCCTGCGCCCGGACACGGTGCTGCCGGCCCGCGCCAGCCCGTCCCTGGGCACCCTGGTGGACACCGTCACCGCCCTGGCGACCAACCTGAACAAGGGCGTGGACGAGCTGCGCGCCCAGTTCCGGCAGAAGGGCATGGGTGTGGTCCTGGACCATCCCAACGTGAGCCAGGCCCTGCGCAGCCTGGACGAGTCCCTCCAGTCGGTGCGCCAGCTCAGCGACGAGGGCCGCAAGCTGGTGCAGGACGGCCGGGGTTCCATGCAGGCCCTGGACCAGACCCTGGAGGGCGTGCAGCAGACCTTGACCCAGGTGCAGGGGCTGCTCACCGCCGGCCAAGGGGACCTGGAGGCCGTCACGTCCCACCTGGCCGGGACTCTCACCCAGCTGGAAGCCCTGATCCGGGAGATCCGGGACGTGCTGGCCAAGGCCGGACCGGACGCGGACGAGAGCATCAAGTCGCTGGACCGCACCCTGCGGGCCACCGAAGAGGTCCTGGAGCTGCTCAAGACCCGCCCCCGGTGGGTGGTCTGGGGCAAGCCCAGCCAGGAGGAGCGGGATGCGGCGGCGGCCAAGGTGGAGGCGGCCCGGAAGGCCCAGGGCGCCAAGCCGTAGGAGCCTGGTGAAGCCATCGTGCGTGTCCCGGCCCATCGCCCTGTCCGCCCGCGGCAGTCAGGATTGGTGATTTTCACGATACCTGGCTGGGACGGAAACCGACCGGAACGCTCATCTGCCTTCCTTCCGGAACCTGCACGCTGCGCATCCTGCGGGATCCCCCTCCCCACCAGTCGACCGGGGGCTTGTATTTCCAGAATGCGAGCACGGATGACAAGTTGGCCTCCGTCCTCGGCTACTGCGCCGATGATGGGAGCCGCGCCTGCGGCCCGGCCACCGCCGTGTCCACCAGCCACATGCTGGGGAGCCTGTGGCCGAACCTGCGGGGCCGCGATCTGAGGATCCACCCCAGGATGGACGGGGACCGGCTCATCAACCCGACTGATCCCATCGATACCGGAAAGGGTGGGGCGCTGGTCTACCGCTGGACCTGGGCGCCGGCAGCATCCGGAAGACCAAGCCCCGACCTCCCGGCCGTGGCAGGGGAACGGCGTACAGTCCCCTGATGCCGCCTGGGCAAGCCCCTCGGCCTCTGGCCAAGCGGACCCGCGCTGCCGGGGCCCGTCGGGCTTGATGGTGGGGTGGAACCCGGTTCCACCAGGGTTGGATCAGGACCCGGGCCGGACCGCAGATTCCAGGAAAGCCCGGGTGGCCGCCCGCGCCTGGGGCAGGTTGAGCAGGGTGTGGGGGGCTCCGGGCACCAGCACGATGGTGGCCGCCGGGCTGTCCTTGAAAGCCTCGCCGGCGTGCCCGCGGGCCTGGGGGTTGCCCAGCCAGCGGTTGTCCGTGCCGAAGAAGGGGTCGCTGGCGCTCATGACGTTCAGCACCGGCTGCCCGGGCAGGACGGCGGTGCGGTGCTCGTCCACGAAATAGTTGTCCTCGCAGCTCCAGGAGAAGATCATCCGGGCCGCGAATTCGCTCCCTCCGTACCGGGCCACCGGCACCCCTCCTTCGCTGGCGCCCGCCAGCACCAGCCGGGCCGGGTCCGCCCAGGGGCGGCGCTGCAGCGCCGCCAGCGCCGGGGCGATTTCCGCGGCGCGGAGCGCGTGGATCCTCTCGTAGGCCGCCTGGTCCAAGGGCGAGGTGTAGGTGACGCGACCCGGCAGGGCGAAGGAATCGGGCGCCATGCTGGCCACCCCCAGCCCGGCGAGCCAGGCCTGCCATTCGCCGATGGCCTCCAGCCCCAGCCCCGAGGAGCCGTGCAGGAACAGGACCACCGGCACCTTGCGGGCGGCGCCGGCGGGCATGTCCTTCCAGGGGCCCAGGTACGGCGCCCCGCCAGTCACCGGGGCGGGCAGGGCCACGCTCGCTCGGGCCACCAGGCCCTCCAGGGAGGCGGGGGTGTGCTGCCAGGCGGTGCCTTTGACCTCGCCCCGGGGAGCCTGGGCCGCCGCCGGAGTGTCCATCTAGGTCAAGGTTTGCAGCAGCTCGTCGAACCGTTTCCCGGCGGCGCCGGCCCAGGGTTCGGGCGCGGGCAGGTCCGGCCGGTCCGGTCCGTCCGTCTGGGCCGGGCCCACCTGCACGGCCAGGGGCACCACCCCGGCCCACACGGGCCGATCCATGTCCCCGGGATCATCGTGCACCCCTCCGTCGCGGATCTTCACCACCGCCTCCACCAGGTCCAGGACGATGACGGCGGTCTGGCGCAGTTCCTCGGGAGAGCCCGGGCGGGCCTGGCGGGAGCGCCCCGGGCAGATGCGTTCCACGAAATCGTCAAGGGCCGCGGCCTTCTCACTCTCCGGAAGCGGGCGGGCGATGCCGAACATCATCACCGAGCGGTAGTTGAGGCTGTGGTTGAAGGCCGACCGGGCCAGCACCAGGCCGTCCAGGTGGGTGACCGTGACACACACCGGCAACCCCTTGGCCTGGGCCTTGTGCATGCGGCTGGCCATGGAGCCGTGCCAGTACAGCAGGTCCCCCTTGCGCCAGAAGGCGGTGGGGGTCACGTACGGCTGGCCGTCCACCACGAAGCCCACATGGGCCACCAGGGCCCCGTCCAGGACTCGGTACACCGCTTCCCGGTCGTAGGACGCCCGGTCTGGACGCCGGCGCACCCGGTTGCGATCGGTGATGGGAAATTCCGCCATGACGCTCTCCTAAGAAGGATCCATGATGACGTCTCCGGCCCAGAGTCGCCGCTGGAATTCCAGGACGGGCAGTACGAGGATTCCGTCGTCCCGAAGCCGTGGGCGTCCTTCCAGGCAGACCAGGCCGATCGGAATAATCCAAAGTGCCACTTTTTATTATCGTGATAACCCGAACCGGCACTTTGGCTCATCTTGTCCTAAGGCTCCCGGCTCCAGTCCGCCTCCAGGGCCTTCAGTTCCTCCTGGGTATTGGCCGGCGCCCCGGCCGCCGCCAGGGCGATGGCCTTGCGCAGCAGCTCCAGGGCCTCCCCGTTCCGGCCCTGGCGGCGCAGCAGCTGGGCCTTCAGGGACAGGTTGCGGTAGCCCTCCCGGATGCTGATGGAGCGGTCCGCCCATTCCTGGGCCCGGTCCAGGTGGGTGCCGCTCTGCAGGCAGTAGGCCACGCCGGTGTCCAGGGGCTGCCATTCCTGGGGGCCGGCGCCGGCCATGGCCTTCTCCAGGTAGGTCCAGTAGATGCCCGGGGCGTCCAGGGCCACGTCGAAGCCCACCGCCAGGGTGTCCCAGGCCAGTTCCACCCGCAGCGCGTCCGGCGCCGTCACCTGGATGGTGTAGGCCAGGTACTCCTGGGCCGGCGCCGTGCGGGGCTTCGCCGTGACCCGCAGGGCATCCTGGGCGGCCTGGTAGGTGAAGGATCCCCACTGCCTGGCGGTGCGGTTGAAGATCAGGGTCCAGGTGTCCGGGCCGGGAATGGCGAAGAAGGCGTAGGTGCCGGCGGCCAGGTCGTGCCCGTCGATGCGCACCGGGTCGCTGAAGGCGACGGTGGTGGCCTCGTTGGCCCCCACCCGCCACACCGCCCCGTACGGCACCAGCCCGCCCCAGATCTTGCGCCCCCGCACCGCCGGGCGGTGGTAGTCGATGCGCACGCTGCTGATGCCCAGTTCCTGGGTGACGCTGGCCGCCGGGCTGATGCGGTAGGGGCGGACCGCCGTCTGGGCCGGAAGGGCCGGGCCGGCAAACAGGAGGGCGGGGATCAGGAGGGCGCGCATGCCCGATTGTAGTGCCGATCCGCCCAGGCGCTCACTCCTTCCGGATGGATTCCGAGAGGATGATGCGCCGGGCCTGGATCATCCGCCGCAGGGATTCCTGCGCGCCCGGGGGCAGGTCCCGCAGCACCAGCCCCACCCGGAACGGCAGGGGGTCCCCCGGGCGCTGGTCCCAGTGGCGCACCTCGCCCACCATGCGCAGGGGGATGCCCCCGGGGATCTGGGTCTCCACCGTCACCTCGCCCTCCAGGGGCACCGGGGGCGCCTGCTTCAGCCCCAGGCCCAGGCCGTTCTCGGTGAGGTTCAACAGCTTGGCCTGGATCCGCCGGCCCTGGACCAGGAGGGTGGCCTTGAGGGGCGGCAGGGCCGGGGTGGCCACCCGCACCTCCTCCCGCCGGTGGCGGTCCGGGGCCTCTTCCGGCCAGGCGGCGCGCAAGGTGCGGGGCAGGAGCGGGTCCAGCAGCACGGTGTGCAGGGAGACCACCTCGTCCTCCAGCAGGAAGGACAGGGTGACCTTGGAGCCGGGGGCCGGCAGGAGGTCCCTGCGCTTGGCGCCCTCCAGCTGGATGGCGGTGCCGGGCTCCAGGCTGCGCACCTGCAGGTGCCCCAGGACCCGGTCGGTGCCGTCCACCCTCAGGCTGGCCGATTGGCGGGCCAATCGGATGCTTTCCAGGAGGGCTTCCAGGTCGGGCTGGCTCGGTGGGGGCGTCTGGGACATGCGGAACCCTCAAATGCCGTGTTGCAGCCTTTCGGCCAGGTTGGGGTGGAGCCCGGCGGCGAGGATGGCCCGGGCCGCACCGGCGTGGTCGTAGTCCAGCCGGTGCAGCTTGAGCCGCCCGGCCACCGGGTCAAAGGTCATGAAGGACAGCCGGGGATCCCGGTCCCGGGGCTGCCCCACCGACCCCGGATTGATCAGGTACCGGCAGCCCTTGCGCAGCTGGAACCAGGCCCCGGGCTCGAAAGTGAGGTGGCCCAGGCGCTGGGCCGCTTCGTCCAGTTCGTAGCCCTCCGCCAGGTGGGTGTGGCCGAAGAAGCAGACCTGGTGCCGCAGTCCGTCGAAAGCCTGGAGCACTTCCCGGGGGTGCAGCAGGTAGGTGTCCTCGTCCAGGGGGGAGCCGTGGGCGATCAGGTAGGACCCGCCCACTTCCAGGGGCCCCACGGGCAGCTGCTCCAGGAACCGGGCGTGTTCGGGCGTGAGGTGGCTGCGGGTCCAGCTGGCCGCGGTGCGGGCGGGAAGGCTGAAGCCCAGGTCGCTCCCGGGGCTGACGCAGGCCCGGTCGTGGTTGCCCCGCACCAGCACCCGGGGCTCCATCTGGCGGATGAGTTCCAGGGTCTCGTTGGGACTGGCGCCGTAGCCCACCAGGTCGCCCAGGATCACGAAACGGTCCACCACCCGCCGCCTGGCGTAGCGCATGACCGCGCGCAGGGCCTGCAGGTTGGAATGGAGGTCGGAAAGGATCAGGTCCATGTGCGAGGAGGTTGAGCGTGAGTGTTGCACAATTCAAGCGGTCCCGGAAAGGAGGGCGTCGGCCAGTTCCTGTTGCGGCCGGCCCAGGGGCAGCACCATGGCCCCTTCCCACCAGGCCCTCGTGCGGCAGGCCCAGAGGGTCATGAACTGGTCGAAGGTCCCCGCCAGGGGCCGCCCCGGGTCCCCGCCCACCCGGGCCCAGGCCCGACTCGGCACTTCCGCCAGCCACAGGACCGCGAACCCGGAGGCCCGCACCGCCGCCCGGGTGTCCGGGTCCTCCCAGGCGCCGGCGCCCAGGGCCACCACCCCCGGGGCCGCCAGGCATTCCCGCACCACCTGGGCCTCCAGGGCCCGGAACCCCCCTTCCCCCTGGGCGGCGAAGATGGCCGGGATGGCTTCCCCGCGCCGTTCCACCACCCGCTGGTCCGAGTCCCGGGCCGGCAGCCCCAGGCGCCGGGCCAGGTGCTCCGCCAGGGTCGTCTTGCCCGCCCCGCTCCCCCCCAGGATCACGATCCCCTGCCCGGGGGCGAAGGGCCGCCGGGCCCGCCAGCGCTCGGCCTGGACCTGCCACAACAACTCCCCTGGGGCCACGGCGCGGGCCACGGCGCCCACCATGGCCAGGGCTTCCGCGCCGGCCCGGAAGGCATCCCGGGCATCCTCCGGGGCCAGCCCGCCGATGGCCGCCGGCGCCACCCCCGCCGCCCGCAGGGCCCGGCACCCCGCCTCCAGCCCCTCCAGGCCCAGGGGCCGGGCGTGGCCGGCCTTGGTGGCGGTGGCCCGCAGGGGGCCCACCCCGGCGTGATCGCAGGCCGGATCCAGGGTGAGCCACTCCTCGGGCCGGTGGGTGGATCCCCCCAGGTGCACCCGCCCCAGGCCGGGGAGCCCGCGGACGGCCCGGTGCGGCAGGTCCGTCTGCCCCAGGTGCAGACCCCAGGGGGCCAGGCCCTTCCAGGCCGCCAGCACCGCCAGGTCGGCCCGGTCGTTGACGCAGATGGCCGGCCAGCCGCCGTTGGCCCGGGCCTCCGCCAGGGCCGTCTCCAGTTCCAGCCACTGGGTGCGCGCGTCCAGGGGCTTGCCCCGGAACTGCACCAGCGGGAACCCCGCCTGGCCCAGGTTGCGCACCTGCACCGACAGGGGGGTATCCAGGCGGGCATCGGTGATGGGGTAGAGGGGCGGCAGCTGGGTCATGGCCATGGACAAGTCCTACCACAGCCGCCCAGGGGCCTCGCGCTTTTATCGGCTCCCGCCGGCCCGGCGGAGTGCGGAGCAGAAAGATTAAAAATCCGGATTCTCTTGACCATTTCAGGCTCAGGCCGCTCCTTCCCCCTCGAACTGCAGGCGCACCAGCTTGGCGTAGGTGCCCCCGCGCAGCATCAGTTCCTCGTGGTTGCCGCGCTCCACCAACTGACCCTGGTCCATGACCCAGATCTCGTCCGCGTCCTTGATGGTACTCAGGCGGTGGGCGATGGTGAAGGTGGTCAGGCGGTGGCTGACCCGCTCGATGACCTGCCGGATCTTGTTCTCGGTCTCGCTGTCGATGTTGGCGGTGGCCTCGTCCAGGAGCAGCACCTGGGGCTCCAGGTAGAGCATCCGGGCGAAAGCCACCAGCTGGCGCTCCCCGGCCGAGAGTTTCTGGCCCCGCTCCCCGACCTGGGTTGCCAGGCCCAGGGGCAGCCGCCCGACCAGGTCCCGCAACTGGCTCTGCTCCAGCACCGCCTCCAGCCGGTCCCGGTCCAGGGGCCGGCCCAGGGCGATGTTCTCCTCCAGGGTGCCGGAGAAGATGAACACGTCCTGCAGCACCAGCCCGAACAGCCCGCGCAGCGAGGTCAGGCCCACCCGGCGCAGGTCGGCGCCGTCCACGGTGATCCGCCCTTCCTCCACGTCGTAGAAGCGCATGATCAGATTGATGAGGGTCGACTTGCCGGCGCCGGTGTGCCCCACCACCGCCACCCGGCGGCCCCGGGGGATGACCCCGGACAGGCCGCGCACCACCTTGCGGCCCCCGGGCTCGTAGGCGAAGCTGACCCCCTCCAGGCGGATCGCCTCCCGGAACGTCGCCGGGATGGGCTCCGGGTCCTCGGGGATCTGGTCGGTGTTGTCCAGCAGCTTGAAGATCCGCTCGCTGGAGGCCAGGGCCGTCTGCATGACGTTGTAGCGTTCGGCCAGTTCCCGGATGGGCCGGAAGAACCGCCCGGACTGCTGGATGAACGCCAGGAGCAGGCCCAGGGTGAGGGTGCCGGCCCGCAGCTTGAAGCCGGCGTAGAAGATCAGGGCCGCCAGGGTGCCGTTGGTGATGAACTCCACCACCGGGAAGAACACCGCGTAGGCGAAGATGGTGCGCAGGAAGGCGTCCAGGTACTTCTGGTTGAAGTCGTTGAACAGCCGCCTGCTGTGCGCCTCCCGGGCGTTCATCTGCACCAGGGGCATGCCCGCAAGCTGCTCCTGCAGGAACGCCTGGATGGCCGCGTAGCGGCCCTGGGTCTCCCGGTAGGCCACCGAGGCGTGGCGCCGGAAGATCTCGGTGGCCACCAGCAGCAGGGGCAGGATGCCCACCGCCACCAGGGCCAGGCCCACGTGCTTGTAGAACATCCACACCACGATGGCGGTCAGGGACAGGGCGTCGCCGACGATGGCCACGAACCCGGAGGAGAACATTTCGTTGAGGTTCTGCACATCGCTGATGACCCGGGTCATGAGCCGCCCCACCGGGTTGCGGTGGAAGAAATGGGTGCTGCGCTTCATCAGGTGGGCGAACAGCTGCATGCGCAGGTCCAGCATGGCCCGCTGGCCCACCCAGGCCAGCAGGGCGAACCGGGCCGTCTGGACCACGAACCCCAGCACCACGAAGCCCAGGAAGGCCGCCACCAGCGGACCGGCCCCGCGCAGGCTGCCCTTGGCCAGGTGGTGGTCGATGAGGCGCAGGGTGAATTCCGAGGGGAGCACGTCCAGCACCGCCCCCGCGGCCATGAGCAGCAGGAGGGCCACCAGGCCGGGCCAGTAGGGCTTCAGGTAGCCCACCAGGCGCACCAGGAGGGTGTGCCGGTGGGGCTGCTCATCCACTTGGTCCGACTGAAAGAAAGAACTGGACGGTTCGGCCATGAAGGGATTCTTTCATATTTGCCCTCATGGCATGATGAATGATCCGCATTGCGGATCTATTCATATCCCAGGGGAACGCCCCCTCCTTTAGGAACCTGCCATGATGAGATGTGCCGTTTTCATAGACGGTAATAATATCTTCCACTCTGCCCGCCAGCTGGGCTTCGAAGTGGACTATAGCCGGCTCCTGGCGCTCCTGGTGGGGCGGGATCGGGAACTGCTGCGGGCCTTCTTCTACACTGGCGTGGACGAGACCGCCGACCGCCAGCGCGGCTTCCTGCACTGGATGCGCCGCAACGGCTTCCGGGTGGTGCAGAAGCCGGTGAAGCTGGAGCGGGACGGCACCCGCAGGGCCCGCCTGGAGGTGGAGATCACCACGGACATGATGAATTACTCCGACAAGGTGGACCTGGTGATCCTGGTGAGCGGGGACGAGGACTTCGCCTACCCCCTCCAGGCCCTCGCCCAGAACGGGGTGCGGGTGGAGGTGGCCGGCTTCCGCTCGGCCATGGCCAACAAGGTCATGGACGTGGCCGACCGCTACATCGAGCTGGACCAGCTCTCGGACCGGTTCCGCAAGGAAGCCGGCAACGACGACGACGTTGAGGACTACCGGGAAAAGTTATAAGATCCCTAGGTGGTGGATGCATGGAGTTGAAGCTGCCGGGAGGGTTTCCCACCCGGGTCCGGGTCGAGGAGAATCCCGCCGCGGCCTTCCTGCCGCCCTCCCACTGGGCGCTGGTGGGCGACGCGGCGGTCCAGTCCGCCTGGCGCGCCTTCCGCATGCCCGAGCCCCCGGGCACCCTGTGGGTGGCCGTGGCCGAATCCGCCAAGCGCCTGGAGACCCTCATCCCCTGGCTGGAGGCCTGGGCCCGGATCCCCCTTCGCCGCGGCTCCACCGTGGTGGCGGTGGGCGGCGGCGTGCTCACGGACATGGCCGGGCTGGCGGCGGCCCTGTACATGCGCGGCATCCCCTGGCACGCCTGGCCCACCACCCTGCTGGCCCAGGTGGACGCCGGGCTCGGCGGCAAGACCGGCGTGGACCTTGAAACCGGCAAGAACCTGGCCGGCGCGTTCCACCACCCGGCCCAGGTGGTGGTCTGCCGCGCCTTCCTCCGGACCCTGCCGGCGCGCCAGCTGGACGCGGGCCGCTGGGAAATGGTCAAGATGGCGCTCATCGAGGGTGACCTGGCCTGGGCGGAAACCCTGCTGGAGGACGACCTGCCCAGTTCCGAAGCGCTGCTGCGCGCCCTGCGGGGCAAGGCCGCGGTGGTGGGCCGGGATCCCCTGGAGGCCGGCGAGCGCCGCCTGCTGAACCTGGGCCACACCCTGGGCCATGCCCTGGAAGCGGCCTCCGGCTACCGCCTCCTGCACGGGGAAGCGGTGGGCCTGGGCATCTTAGCCGCCTGCTGCCTGGCCGAGGCCCAGGGGCTGCCCCCCTTCCCCCGGGACTTCCTGGCCCGGGTCGCGACCCGCCTGGCCCCCCTGGCGCCCCTGGTGCCGCCGTGGGAAGCCTGCCTGGAACGACTGCCCAGGGACAAAAAGAGCGGCCATGATGGGCAAAATCCCGCCCGAACGGCGATACACTGCATCCTACCCTGTCCCCGGGCCGCCGCGGAACAGCGGTTGCTGCCCCCGGAGGCCTGGGGCCCCGCCTACCGGCGCCTGCTCGACCTCCTCGCTTGAAAACAGGATCCGCCTTGTTCATGAAGATCATCCCAGCCCTTGCCGCTTCCCTGCTGCTGGGCGCCGGGACGCCTCCGACGCTTCCGGACGCGGATCCCCGCGCCCTCATGATCCAGGCCCGGGCCCTGCAGCCCGACGGCGGCGGCAACAATCCCCAGGGCGCAGCCGCGCTGTACCGCAAGGTCATCGCCCTGGTCCCGGACAGCTCCCAGGCCTACCTGCGGCTCTCGGAATCCCTCATGCAGAGCGGCAACCTGGCCGCCGCCGTGGACCCGGCCGTCAAGGCCACCGAGCTGGACCCCCGGAGCGGCGAGGCCTGGGCCCACCTGGGCCTGCTCTACTACGTGCAGTCCCAGAGCCGGGACTCCCAGCGCCCGGCCGCCAAGGCCGCCCTGGCCCACGCGGTGAAGCTCCTGCCCACCGACGCCGAGCTCTGGACCCGCCTGGCGGAGATCGAGGACAGCCTGCGGGATGGCGCCGGAGCCCTGCAGGCGTGGCTGAGCGTCGGCCGGCTGCACCCCTCCGCCAACTACCAGGGGCGGCAGCTGGCGGACTTCGCCTGGGAACGGTCCATGGAACTGGCCGTCCAGCTCAAGAACTACGAGGCCCGCAGGGAGGCGGTGCTGGCCCTGTGCGACCGCGCCTTCCCGGACCCGCGCTACCTGAAGTACCTGGAAGACCTGGCCCAGGACCAGGTGGACCAGGGCTTCCTGGGCCACGCGGAGGAGAGCTTCCGCATCCTGGGCCAGTCCCTGCCCCAGGAGCCGGCCATCTGGGAGAACATCGGCATCATCCAGCTGAACACCGGCCGCTTCGACGCCGCCCTGCAGACCTTCGCCAAGGCCGAGTCCATGCGGCGGTCCGCCCGCACCTCCTTCAACATGGGGCTGTGCCTCATGAAGCTCGGCAGCTTCCCCGAAGCGGAGGCGCGGTGGAAGGAGCTGCTCCCGACCCTGGAGAATTCCCAGGAGGACCCGTCCCTGCTGGCCCCGGCGCGGGAGCTGTACGCCACCTGCCTGCTCCTTTCCGGGCGGCCCAAGGACCTGCTGGACCTGACGGCCGGCTGGACGGACCTGGCCAGCCAGCCCCAGGTGCTGGCCCTGCGGGCCCAGGCCTTGATCGAGGTGCAGGACTGGAAGGGGGCGCGCGCCGCCCTGCGGGACGGCATGGCCCGGTTCCCCCGGCGGGACCTGTTCAAGCGGGCCGCCAAGCTTCCGCCCAAGGTGTTCGACGACAACCGGTTCTTCCAGTCCGAGGCCCGGCGCGCCCTGGCCCAGCTGGACCTGGAGACCACCGCCGAATTGTGGGCCGAGTTCCGCGCCTGGGACCGCTGCCTGGAGACCGTGCAGAAGGCGCGCAAGGCCGGGCCCCCGCCGGACGTGGAACTGCTCCTGCTGCAGGCCAACGCCCTGCAGAACCTGGGCCAGCCCGACCAGGCCATCCAGGTCCTGCGGGAAGGCCAGAAACTGGATCCCGGGCATCCCATCCTCCAGAACAACCTGGGCTTCTCCCTGCTGGAACGGGGCGGGGACCTGGACGAGGCGGCGCGCCTGATCAAGTCGGCCCTGGACCAGGACCCCGCCAACAGCTCCACCATGGACAGCTGGGGCTGGGTGCTGTTCAAGCAGGGCAGGACCCAGGAGGCCGAGGCGGCCCTGCGCAAGGCGTCGCAGATGGCCCCCTTCAGCCCGGAGATCCACCGGCACCTGGGCGAGGTCCTGGTCAAGCTGGACCGCCTGCAGGACGCCCTGGACGAGTGGGAGCGGGCCCTGGCGTTCGCCTTCCCGGACCGCAAGGCCCTGGAGGAGCAGGTGCAGGGCCTGCGCATCCGCCTGGCCAGGGTCCGGGCCCTCCAGGCCGCCGCCGAGGACGACACCGGCGCCCCCGCCGCCAACGACGGCCCCGACGACACCGACGACGAGGAAGGCAATCCGTGACAGTCATCAGCCGACATCTGTGTTCCGCCCTGGCCCTGGCCGGGGCCCTGGCGGCCCAGGAGCCGGCGCCGCCCCCCCAGCCCGCCTCCGCGCCCGGAGCCGCGGCGGAGGCCCCCGCCCCCGCCCCGCCCCTGAAGGCCCAGTACAAGTGGGGCTACGCCGGCGCCGACGGCCAGGGCAAGGGCATCCTCAACGTGCTCCTGGACCCGGGTTCCGGGCGCACGATCGTGGAGCTGCAGGGCCTCGGCGAGCGCCTCGTGCTCCTGGAGGGCGACAGCGCCGCCGGCTACCGCCTGCAGATCCCCCGCCGGAAGGTGGATGAGCGGGCCGCAAGCTTCGCCGCCATGTCCCTGCCCTTCCTGCCGCAGGTGGGCACCCCCTCGGCCATGTACCAGCTGCTGGTCTCGGGCGATTTCAAGGGCGTGAAGGTCACCAGCAGGGACGCCAAGGGCCCGGTGAAGATGCGCTACCAGGGCAGGGACGACCGGGACAAGGAAGTGATGGTCTGGCTGGAGCGCACCCGCTGGGAGCTGGGGGCGCCCTAGGCGAAATGCGCAGATCCGTCGCCTTCTCCGTCATCCTGGGCGCCGGCCTGCTGGCGGGCTGGTGCGTGGGCCAGGTGACGGCCCGCTCCCCCGCCCTGCCCCGCCCCATCACCCCCCGGGGCCCCCTGCCCGCCGCCGAGCAGGAGGTGGTGAACCGCTTCAAGGAGGCCCGGGTCTCGGTGGTCTACCTCACGTCCCTGAGCTACCAGCAGGACTTCTTCTCCCTGGACGTGCAGGCGGTGCCCACCGGCACCGGCTCGGGCTTCATCTGGGACGAGCAGGGGCACATCGTCACCAACTACCACGTGGTGGAGGACGCCCAGGAGGTGGAGGCGGCCCTGGCGGACGGCACCCGCCTGCCCGCCAAGGTGGTCGGGGTGGCGCCGGAGAAGGACCTGGCGGTGCTGCTCATCAAAGTTCCCGCCAGGTCCCTGCGGCCGATCCCCATCGGCACCTCCTCGGACCTGCAGGTGGGCCAGCGGGTCATGGCCATCGGCAACCCCTTCGGCCTGGACCAGACCCTCACCACCGGCGTGGTGTCCGCCCTGGGGCGGGAGATCCAGAGCGCCACCCGGCGGCGCATCTCCGGCGTGATCCAGACCGACGCCGCCATCAACCCGGGCAATTCCGGCGGCCCGCTGCTGGACAGCGCCGGGCGCCTGATCGGGGTGAACACCGCCATCCAGAGCACCAGCGGCAGCTCCGCCGGCATCGGCTTCGCCGTGCCGGTGGACACGGTCAACCGCGTCGTGCCCCAGCTCATCAGCAGGGGCCACCTGCGCCGCCTGGACCTGGGCTTCGATCCCCTCCCCGAAAACCTGGCCGTGTCGCCGGACGTGCCCAAGGGCGTGGTGGTGGCCCGGGTGCGCCGGGGCAGCCCCGCCGCGCGGGCCGGACTGCAGGGCCTCACCCGCACCTTCCGGGGCTTCGCCCTGGGGGACGTGATCGTGGGGGTGAACGGCACGCCGGTGCAGGACCTGGACGGACTGCTGGACCGGGTGGAGGTGATGGCGCCGGGGAGCCGGGTGCGGCTGGACGTGATCCGGGGGGGGAAGAAGGTGCAGTTGAGCCTGGAGGTGGGCGGGGGCGATTGACCGTCCCGCCCCGCCTACCGGTCCACCTTGGCCGTGCCGTGCACCAGCTGGCGCACCATGGGGGAGGCCAGGAAGTCGTGGGGGAAGCCCAGCGCCACTTGGCTGGCCGCCTCCAGCCGGCCCAGGTGCTCTTCGGCCAGGGTCAGCCCCAGGCAGCCCAGGTTGTCCTTGAGCTGGTCCAGGCGGCGGGCGCCCAGGATCGGGACCACCACGTTGCCCGGGCGCTGGCGCAGCCAGGCCAGGGCCACCTGGGCCGGGCTGCGGCCCAGGTCCCGGGCCACGGCGGCGGCCGCCTCGGCGATCGCGAAGTTGCGCTCGGTGAGGAAGGTGTCCCCCCAGCCGCCGGCGCTGAACCGGGTATCCAGGGGCCGGGGCTGGCCCGGGGGGTACTTGCCGGTCAGCACGCCGCCCCCCAGGGGGCTCCAGGCGGCCACCGCCAGGTCCAGGGCGGCGGCCATGGGCAGCAGTTCCCGCTCGGGGGTCCGCTCCACCAGGCTGTACTGGATCTGGAGCCCGGCGAAGGGGGTCCAGCCCCGGAACTGGGCCAGGGTGTTGGCCCGGGCCACCGCCCAGGCCGGGGCGTCCGACACGCCCACGTAGAGCACCTTGCCCGCCCGCACCTGGTCGTCCAGGGCGCGCATGATCTCCTCGGCCGGGGTGAGGAAGTCCCAGGCATGGACCCAGTAGATGTCCACATAGTCGGTGCCCAGCCGGCGCAGGCTGCCCTCCAGGGCCTGCACCAGGCTCTTGCGGTGGTTGCCCCCCGCGTTGGGGTTTTCCGGCCGGGCGTTCAGGGTGTACTTGGTGGCCAGGACGAACCGGTGCCGCTCGGGCCGGATGAATTCCCCCACGTAGGTCTCGCTGGTGCCCCCGGTGTAGTGGTTGGCGGTGTCGATGAAGGTGCCCCCGGCCTCGGCGTAGGCGTCGAACATGGCCCGGCTCTGGGCGTGGTCCGCCCCCCAGCCCCAGTCGCTGCCGAAGGTCATGGCCCCCAGGCACAGCTCCGAAACCCTCAATCCCGAATGGCCGAACAACCGGTAGCGCATGGGCGGCCTCCTTCCGCGGCGTGGACGGCCAAGGATAGGCCGTTCTTTTCCCGAAGGCAGCCCCTATTTCGCTGATTCCAGGGCAGCCGCGAAATCCATGGGCCTGGTCTCCCGGAGGAGCCGGCGGGCATCCAATAGGGCAGACCCCGGTTGGCGGGGGGCTGAGGCGCACCATGGAACTGGAGGAACTGGAAGCCCTGGCCCGGGACATGGGGGCCCACGTCCGTTACATGGAAATCCTGTGCGGCCTGTTCCTGGCCCCGGCGGCGCGGCGCCCGGCGGCCCTGCCCGACAGCCTCAGGGGTGTGCCGGTGATCCTGCTGCCCGTGACGGCCACCCGGGAACGGCTCACCTTGACCCTGGCCCACGAACTCGGCCACCTGGCCATGGGCCACGGCACCGGCACGGGTGCCCGCAAGCCCCGGATCCTGGAGGAGATCGAAGCCTGGCACTGGGCCAAGCAGGCCCTGGACGGGGGGGGCCGGGGAGGAGCCAGGAGAGGCTCCGGGGAAACGGACCTTGACTTGGCTTTGGATCGCCAATATTGTTTGATTGTGCAATTAAGCAATCAAGGTGACGGCGGTGGAGCTTCGAGTGGGTTATTTCCCGGTTCTGGACGCCGCCCTGGGGCTCCGCCAAGCCTATGATTTCGTTCGTTTTCAGCCGTTCAATCCGCTGATGGAGGCCTGCGCCGGCCGGCTTTCCGCCGGGGACCGGGCCCGGGTGGAGGCAACCGGCGAAACCACCCGGGGCTGGCTCGGGGTGATCGAGGCTCTGCTGGACCCCGGGGACGTCGGCCTGATGGGGTTGGAGGAGGGCCTGCTCCGGCTCGAACAGGCCCCGGGCGGCCCCCTGGAGATCGCCGGCTCCTCCCTCGCGGGGGCCAGGCCCCTGCTGGCCCAGGTGCTGCGGACCGATCTGGCTCCGGAAACCTCCCGCAGAGCCAGGCACCTGCTGGAGGCGACCGAGGCGATCGCCCGTGGCATCCGGAAGGACGGGCTGTGGGATTACGTGCTTGGACGATCGGACCGGGTGCGCCGGGCCAGGAACGGCGAGCTCGAATTCCGGATCAAGCCTGAGCTGCGGGTCCGCGAGGAGGACCTGCAGCGGGTCATCGTCATGCCCTCCCTGATGGTGTCCCGGCAGATGGCGTTCTGGAAGAGCGGAGGGACCTTGCTCCTGTATGTATCCATGGCCGCCCCGCTCCCGGTGGACGGACCGCCGGAAAGCCTGCTGCTTTCGGCCATGGCCGTGGGCGACCGCACCCGGCTGCGCATGCTCCGCCATCTGGCCGAGCGGTCCTGCACCAATCTGGAGATGGCCGAGCTGCTCGGCGTGAATCCATCCACCGCCTCCCGCCACTTCAAGCTGTTCAAGGACGCAGGCTTTGTCGAGCTGCGGGAAGGCGAGGGCGGGCGTTCGGAGTACGAACTCGCCTCCGGGGCCATCGTGGCGGCCCTGGACGCCATCGCCGGCTACATCGCGAGCGGCCGGCAAGGATCCCCGACCTGGAACGCGCGTGCGGCCATCGGAGCCAGCCATGACCAGACCTTGTGACCTGACTGCCACCGAAGCGCGCAGGCTCATCGGCGAACGCAGGCTGTCGCCGGTCGAGTTGCTGGAATCGTGCATCGAACGCACCGAAGCGGTGAATCCCGCGGTCAATGCCATCGTCACGAAGGCTTATGACCTGGCGCGCGCCGACGCGAGAGCGGCCGAGGCCGCCGTGATGAGAGGCGAACCGCTCGGGCTCCTCCACGGGCTGCCGGCGGTGATCAAGGACCTCAACGACACCAAGGGGATCCGGACGACCTACGGCTCGCCGCGGTACCGGGACCACGTGCCGGAAAGCGATGATCCCGTCGTGGCCCGGATGCGTCGTCACGGCGCGGTGATCTTCGGCAAGACCAATGCGCCGGAGTTCGGCGTCGGCTCGAACACGGTCAACCGTGTCTTCGGCCCGACGGGCAATCCCTTCGACCCCACCCGCACCAGCGGCGGTTCCTCGGGCGGCGCAGGCGTTGCTCTTGCGACCAGCATGGCGCCGGTTGCCAACGGGTCGGACTCCGGCTCCAGCATACGCAATCCGGCGGCTTTCTGTGGCGTGGTGGGAATCCGTCCCACCCCCGGCCTGGTCGCTTCCGACCGGCGGGTGATCGGGCTTTCGACCAATGGCGTGCAAGGTCCCATGGGCCGAACCGTTGCGGACAACGCGCTGCTTCTGGGGGCCATCGCTGCTTTCGACACTCGGGACATGCTGTCCCGCCCGGTCGATCCGTCCATATTTGCCACCTTGAAACAGGTCGACCTGTCTGGGTTGCGTGTGGCGATCTCGGAGGATCTCGGGTTTGCTCCGGTCGACAAGATCGTCCGAGCGGTGTTTCGCCGGAAGCTCGGCGTCTTCTCCTCCAGCTTCGCGGCCTGCGACGACTACGCGGTCAATATGCGGAATGCCGAAATGGCCTATTGGGGGATGCGTGGGCTTTACTTCCTGGCCGGCGCCAAGAAGCATTACGACGAGAACCGCGACGATCTCGACCCCAACCTCGTCTGGAACATCGAGGACGCACTCAACAGCAGTTCCGCGGCAATGGCCGCCGCTCTCGCGGAACAAACGAGGATATATCAAAATTTCCAGACGATCTTCGATCGCTACGACGTGCTGGTCACCCCTGCCGTCAATGTCCTGCCGTTCCCGCATCGGATGTCCTACCCCAAGACGTTGGAAGGCCGGCCGGCTCGCCACTATTCGGAGTGGTACAGCATCTCCTACGGCATTTCGCTGGTCGGCCATCCGGCCATCTCCATCCCGGCCGGCCTCGACCCGCAGGGAACACCGTTCGGCTTGCAGGTCGTCGGCCCCCGCTTTGGCGATCATCGTCTGCTTGAAATCGCCCTGGCGTTGGAAGCCATGCTCGCGACCCACCCCGAAACGCGCCGGCCTGTACCGGACATCGCGGCTCTTGCCGATGCCCCCGGCCTCGTGCAGGCCATGGCCGCGGAGCAGCCAGGATGATCTTCCCACTCCAGCCAGAAAGGAGCATGCATGTTCACCATTCGCCCGATGGTCATTGAAGACTACGACGCTGTGATAGAGCTCATGAGGCAGACCCCAGGCGTTTCGTTCCGGGACGCTGACTCGCGCGCATCCACCTCCCGCTACCTCGACCGCAATCCAGGGCTGAGCTTCGTGGCGGAAATCGGCGACCAGACCGTAGGCTGCATCATGTCCGGCCATGATGGGCGCCGCGGTTACCTTCAGCACCTCGTCGTGCTGCCTGGACACCGGCGCAAAGGCATCGCCAACGCCCTGGTCGAAAGTTGCCTGGCCGCGCTCGATGCTCTTGGTATCGCCAAAAGCCATGTGGACGTTTTCAAGACGAATGTGCTGGCGCACGCCTACTGGCAAAGTCAAGGATGGAAGCTGAGAACGGATATTGACCGATTTTCGTTTATCCGAGGCGGAGGAGAGAACGCCTAGTGCAGCGTTCCGCAGGCGCTGCTGCCAATGGATTCCGCCAAGGCCAACCGTCCCCCCGACTCCCAACCGCCACCCCTTCCGGGGCAGGTCCGCCCCCCCCGACGGCGGCCGAAGGATCCAGTCTGGAGCGCAGCCATGAACCCGGTTCCCACCGCCACCCTCACCGCCAACGGCCGCGAATACCGGTTCCCCGAAACTCCGACCATCGTCATCTGCCTGGACGGTTCCCAGCCCGGCTACATGGAGGCGGCGATGGAAGCCGGCCTTGCCCCCAATCTCCGACGGCTGTTCGTGACCGGGACGGCCGTCACGGCCTTGTGCGTCATTCCCGCCTACACCAATCCCAACAACGTCTCGATCATCACCGGCCGTCCTCCGTCCGTTCACGGCATATGCGGCAACTACTTCTTCGACCGCAACGCCAACCGGGAAGTGTTGATGAACGACGCGGAATTCATGCGCCCCGGCATCACCACCATCGTCAAGGCCTTCGAGCAGGCGGGCGCCACCGTCGCCGTGGTCACCGCCAAGGACAAGCTACGGGCATTGCTGAGCTTCGGCCTCGACTTCAGCGCCGGGCGCGCCATCGCCTTCTCGTCGGAGAAGGCCGACACGGCGACACGGGCCGGCCATGGCATCGACGCCGTGCTGGATCTGGTCGGCCTGCCCCTGCCCAACGTTTATTCGGCCGACCTTTCCGAATTCGTCTTCGCCGCCGGTGTGAGATTACTGGAAAGCCGGCGCCCCGACCTGATGTACCTGTCCACCACGGACTACGTGCAGCACAAGGCCGCGCCGGGCGCAAAGGCCGCCAACGCCTTCTATGCCATGGTGGATCGCTATGTCGGCATCCTGGACCGGGCCGGTTGCACCCTGGTGTTCACCGCCGACCACGGCATGAACGCCAAGCACACGCCCGAAGGCGAGCCGGATGTGCTTTACCTCCAGGACATACTCGACCAATGGCTGGGGGCGGGGGTGGCCCGGGTGGTCCTGCCCATCATCGATCCCTATGTGGTTCATCACGGCGCGCTGGGTTCGTTCGCCACGATCTACTTGCCGGAAGGCGTGGACCGCGGGGAGGTGGCGGCAAAGCTGGCGGCCCTGCCCGGCATCCAGATGGTGCTGCCCAACGCCGAAGCCTGCAAGCGCTTCGAACTCCCCCCCGACCGCACCGGAGACTTGGTGATTCTTTCCGTCCAGCAAAAAGCCCTCGGCTCTGCCCGGGCCAGGCACGACCTGTCAGGCCTGACCGAGCCGCTGCGCTCCCATGGCGGGCTGTCCGAGCAGGTGGTGCCGATGGTCTCCAACCACCGCTTCGTGGTTCCCGAAGGGCACGTGCTGCGCAATTTCGATGCCTTCCACGTCGCGCTGAACCTGGTGCGGTGCTAGCCCATGGAATGCAGCCCGATCATGTTCCCCTCAGTGTCCACCACCAGGGCGATGAACCCGTACGGCCCGATGGGGAGCTTGGACCGGTGCACCTGGCCCCCGGCGCCAGCCACCCGGGCCTCCTCCACGGCGCAGTCCTCGCAATGGAAGTACACCAGGGTGGCACTGCCTCCGGATGGCACGCCCGCCCGCTTCACCAGGGCGCCGGGGGCGCCGTAGCTGTTCATGTCCCCCTGGAAGGACCACATCTCCATCTCACCCGCCGGATCGCCCAGCGCCTGCAGCTGCACCTGGAAGACTGTTTCATAGAAGGCCTTGGCGCGGGCCATGTCCTGGACGTAGATCTCGAACCAAGCGACGGGGTTGCCCATGGGAGGCTCCGGAACAAAGTGCCTCAACCTTACCAGACCGGCGGCGGAACGGAACCCGCCCGAAGCCGGAAATTTCCAGATCAGAGTCCCTGTTGCAGCCTATCCCCGCCGAAACGACCCGTCACAGCCGGTCCAGGCCCTCCTGACCGATCACCGGCACCCATGGGAGCAGTTCATATTGGGCCACCCCTGCCCGGGTGAAGGGATCCTCGTCCCGGATGCGGTCCAGCGCGGCATTCACCGCTTCGTCGGGCACCCGCAGCAGCAGGGCGCCGCCGCTGCGCGGCTCCAGCGGTCCGGAGGCCAGGAGCAGGCCCCGGTCCTTGAGCCCGGCCAGGTAGGCCCGGTGGGACTCCACATGCTTCAGGACCTGGTCCAGGGGCTGGCGGTAGCGGATGATGGCCAAGGCATACATGGTTCCTCCTCGCTTTCGTTCCAATGACTACCATATCGAGAACTTTGGGGCACGGATGCGATCCCTGCCAGTCTGGTAGACTTCGGGACCAGAACCTGAACAGCCGTGACAGCACTGGAGCGCAGGGCCGGGGCTCGCGCTCCCCCAAGCCCCTCCCGGGAGACGATGTGTACGAGTACCAGGATTTCCGGCCTCCCGAAGCGCCCCTGGCGGACGCGCCCGCCGCTTCCCTGGAACTGGCCGGGCGGGGCGTGCGCCTGGGCGCCAAGATGCTGGATGGCCTGGCCGCCGGGGCGGCCCTTCTGACGGGCGGCATCCCGGTGGTCACGGCGGTGCCGTACCTGGGCGCCCACCGGGGCAGCCACGGCGCCGTCGTCCTGGTGGAGGCCCTGGGCGGGTGCGCCGCCTTCCTGGGCCTGGCCGCCCTGGTGGTGTGGAACTGCGTCTGGCTGCACCGCTACGGCCAGACCGTGGGCAAGCGCGCCATGCGCATCCGCATCGTCCGCAGCAACGGCGGGCGGGCCACCCTGGGCCGCATCTTCCTGCTGCGCTTCCTGCCCGTGACCGTGCTCGGTGCCATCCCCCTGGCGGGCACCCTCATCACCCTGACCGACCTCCTGCTCATCTTCCGCAGCAGCCGCCGGTGCCTGCACGACCAGTTGGCCGACACCCTCGTGGTCAAGGCTCCATGATCGACACCCTGTGCGCCGTGGAGACGCCCGAGGGGGTGGAGCTGGTGTTCAGCCCCGCGGGCCCGGTGCCCCGGGCCCTGGCCTGGCTCGCCGACCTGGGCCTCCGCGCCGCCGTCTACCTGGGCCTGGTCGCGGTCCTGGCGCCTCTGGGCCGCCTGGGCACCGGTCCGGCCCTGGTGGCCCTGTTCCTGATGGAATGGTTCTACCCGGTGGGCTTCGAGGTGCTGGGCGGCGGCCAGACCCCCGGCAAGCGGCTGCTGGGGCTGCGGGTGCTGCGCGCCGACGGCGCCCCGGTGGACTGGACCCGCTCCACCGTGCGCAGCCTGCTGGCGGTGGTGGATTTCCTGCCCCTGGGCTACTGCGCCGGGATCCTCGCCATGGTCCTGGGGCCGCGGTGCCAGCGCCTGGGGGACCTGGCGGCGGGAACGGTGGTGGTGCACGTGGAGCCGGCGGCCCCGGCGGCTCCGCCCCAGCCCGGGGCGGCCGGCGAGGCCCTGCCCCCCCCCTTCCCCCTGACCCTGCCCGAACAGCAGGCGGTCATGGGCTTCAGCGAACGGGCCCCGGGACTAACGCCCGAGCGGGCCCGGGAGCTGGCGGACCTGCTGGAGCCCCTCACCGGCGCCCAGGGCGACGAAGGGATGCGCCGCCTGCACGCCCTGGCCCGGACCTTGAGGGGCCGAACGTGAAACAAGCACCCTTCGAACGGGCCCACCGGGAGGAGTGGGCCGCCTTCGAGGCCCTGGTGGCCCAGGACCGGAAGGGCGGGGGTCCCGGGGCGGAAGGGCTGCCCGAAGCCTACCGCCGCCTGTGCCGGCACCTGGCCCTGGCCCGGCGCCGGTGCTACACCGCCGGCCTGGTGCAGCGCCTGAACGGACTGGTCGCGGCCGGGCACCGGACCCTGTATGCCTCGGCCCCGGGGCTGGGGCCCCAGTGGGGCCGGTTCCTGGCCGGAGGCCTGGCCCGGCGGACCCGGGCCCTGGCCCGGCCGGTGCTGGTGGCGGCGGGCCTGCTGCTCCTGCCCTTCGCCCTGCTGCCGCCGGTCATCCGCCGCCATCCGGACGCGGCCTACCTGCTGGTGGACCCGGGGGCCCTGGCCCGGGCCGAGTCCATGTACCAGCCCGGCGCCCTGCGCCTGGGGCGCCCCGGCGGGGCCCCGGCGGACGTGGCCATGTTCGGCTTCTACATCTGGAACAACATCAGGATCAACTTCCAGGCCTTCGCCGGGGGCCTGCTGGTGGGGCTGGGGTCCCTGGCGGTGCTGCTGGTGAACGGCGTGCGGGGGGGCGCGGTGGCCGGGCACCTGGCCCAGGCGGGCCTGGGCGCCCAGTTCTGGCCGTTCGTGGCCACCCACAGCGCCCTGGAGCTGCCGTCCCTGGTGCTGGCGGGGGGCGCCGGACTGCACCTGGGCTGGTCCCTGCTGGCCCCGGGGCGCCGGTCCCGGCACCGGGCCCTGGAGGAGGCGGCCCGGGAGGCCATGCCCCTGGTCTTCGGCGCCGCCCTGATGGACGTGCTGGCGGCATGCCTGGAAGCCTTCTGGTCCGCCAACCCCTTGGTGCCTGCGCCCGTGAAGCTGGGCGCCGGCGCGGTCCTGTGGGCCGCGGTGGCGGCCTATTTCCTGCTGGCCGGGAGGCGCCGTGCTTGAGCGCCTGCAGGTGGCCGTGCGCGCCCGCACCCCCTGGGAGGCGGCGGACCTGGGCCTGGCGCTGCTCAGGGCCTGGGCCGGGCCGGTGTGGCGGGTGTGGGCGGCCCTCCTGGTGCCCCTGGGGGCGGCCCTGCTGGCCCTGTGCCACCGGGCCCCCTGGGCGGCGGTGCTGATCGTGTGGTGGCTGAAGCCGGCCCTGGGCCGCCCGGTGCTGCACGTGCTGGCCAAGGCCACCTTCGGGGACGTGCCGGGCCTGCTGGAGACGTTCCGGTCGGCGCCCGGGTACGGCCGCCGGGGGCTGGGCGCCACCCTGCTGTGGCGCCGCTGCGCCGCCGAGCGCAGCCTGCTGCTCCCCGTGTGGCAGCTGGAGGCCCCGGACGGCGGCCGGTTCCGCCGGCGCCGGAGGGTGCTGCTGCAGCGGGGCGGCGGCCAGGCCCGCCTGCTCACCTTCACGTGCCAGCTGTTCACCCTGGTCCTGTTCCTGGGGGCGGTGGCCGCCGTGGGCTTCTTCGCCCCGGGCCAGGGGACGCTCCACCCCCTGGCCGCCCTGTTCGCCGGTCCGGGCGGGCGCCTCCATGGGCTGGACGCGGCCCTCCCGGCCCTGGCCATCCTGGCCATGGGGGTGGTGGAACCGTTCTACCTGGCCGCCGGGTTCGGGCTGTACCTGAACCGCCGGGTCCAGCTGGAAGGCTGGGACCTGGAACTGGCCTTCCGCCAGCTGGGCCAGCGGGCCCGGCGCCAGCGCCCCGGGGGCGCCCTGGCCCTGGCGCTCCTGCTGGCCCTGGTGCCGCTCCGCCTGGGCGCCCAGGACCGCCCGGCCCAGCCCCACAGCCGGCCCAAGGCGGTCCTGGCGGAAGTCCTGAGCGGCCCCGAGTTCGCCACCACCCGGCCCTCCTGGAGCCTGCGCCTGCGCCGCCCGCCGTCGGCCTCCGCGCCCCTGTCCCCGCCCCTGTGGCTGGAGGAGCTGATCCAGCGCACCGCCGCCCTGCTGCGCTGGGTCATCCCCGCCGCGCTGGTGCTGGCCCTGGCCTGGCTCCTGTGGACCCGGCGCCGGGCCCTGGCGCGCCGGGAGGGCCGTCCCCCCGCGAGTCCCCCGGGACGGAGCTCCGGCCTGGACCCGGGCCCCGGGCCCCTGCCGGCCGACCCGGCCGGGGCCGCCCTGGCCCTGTGGGACCAGGGCCGGCCCCGGGCCGCGCTGGCCCTGCTGTACCGCTGCGCCCTGGCCCACCTGGCCCACGGCCTGGGCGCGCCGGTCACCGCCGCCAGCACCGAGGCGGAATGCCTGTCCCTGGCGGAACGCCGCCTGCCCCCGGGCGCCGCCCAGTATTTCCAGCGCCTGCTGGAGGCCTGGCAGGGCGCCGCCTACGCCGGGCGGGCCCCCGCCCCCGAGGACCGGGACCTGTGCTCCGCCTGGGCCGCCCACTTCCCCGGGAGCGGCACGTGACCGCGCGGGGCCGCCTCCTGCTGGTCCTGGCCCTGGCCGCGGCCCTGCTGGCGGGGTGGTGGCTCCACTCCCGGTTCCGGTGGGTGCGGGAGGATACCTGGGCCGGCTACCAGGGGGAGGCGCGCGCCAACCCGTACCTGGCGGCCCAGCGCCTGCTCCAGCGCACCGGGCACCCGGCCGCGTGCCTGCGGGCCTTTCCGGATCCCCTGCCCCCGCCCGGGGACCTGCTGGTCCTGCCCGCCCTGGACCAGCCCCTGGACCCGCCCGCCGCCGCCAAGGTGGCGGCCTGGGTGGAACGCGGGGGCCTGCTCCTGGCCGCCGCGCCCCTGGGCGGGGGGCCGGTTCCGGACCCCCTGTTCCACAGCTTCGGCGTGGGCCTGGAGCCCCTCCCTCCGCACCCCGCCCAGTTCACGGCGACCCTGGGCGGGGTGGGCCTGCGCCTGGCCATGGGCGGCCGCGCCCGCCTGCGGGCCGGGAAGGACCTGGCCCAGGCCGGCCCCGGCAGCGGCACCGCCCTGGCGTACCGGGTCCAGGGAGCCGGAGCGGCGGTGTTGTGCGCCGACCTGGACTGCCTGCGCAACGACCAGATCCAGCGCCTGGACCATGCGGATTTCCTGTGCGCGGTGGCCGCCGTGCGCCCGGGACGCAAAGCCTGGATCGTGCTCCGCAGCCAGGCGCCCAGCCTGGGCGCCTGGCTGGGCCGCAACGCCTGGCCCTTCCTGGCCGCCCTGGCCGTCCTGGTCCTGGCCGGCCTGTGGGCCGCGGCCCCGCGTTTCGGCCCGCCCCTGGCCGACCCGGACCCGGCCCGGCGCAGCTTCCTGGAGCACCTGGACGCCTGCGGCCGCTACCAGTGGCGGGCGGCCCGAGGCCGCCCCCTGCTGGCCGCGTCCCGGGAAGCCTTCTTCCGGCGCCTGGCCCGGATCCGTCCCGCCTGGGCCGCCCTGGAGCCCGAGCCCCTGCGCCAGCGCCTCGCCAACCACTCGGGCCTGCCCGAAGAACGCATCGCCCGCGCCCTGCACCTGCCCGGCGCGCCCCACGCCGCCGGCTTCCTGGAAGCCATCCAGACCCTCCGCCACCTGGAAAGAATCCGATGAACCCTGAACCGAACCTCCCCCCCGAACGCCTGCGCCGGGCCCACGACCTCACCGCCCGGATCCGCGCGGAGATCCACAAAGTCCTGGTGGGCCAGGAAGCGACCCTGGACCAGGTGCTGGTGGCCCTGCTGGCGGCCGGCCACATCCTGCTGGAGGGCAACCCCGGGCTGGGCAAGACCCTCCTGGTGCGGGCCCTGGCCCGGGCGACCCGGGCCGACCACGCCCGCATCCAGTTCACCCCCGACCTGATGCCCTCGGACGTGATGGGGCACGCGGTCTACGATCCCAAGAGCGAGGCCTTCCGCATCCGCCGGGGGCCCGTGTTCACCAACCTGCTGCTGGCGGACGAGATCAACCGTGCCCCCGCCAAGACCCAGTCGGCCCTGCTGGAGGTGATGCAGGAGCAGCAGGTGACCATCGAAGGGCGCTCCTTCCCGGCCGGGCGGCCGTTCCTGGTGCTGGCCACCCAGAACCCCCTGGAGCAGGAAGGCACCTACCCCCTGCCCGAGGCCCAGCTGGACCGCTTCCTGCTCAAGGCGGCCATGGACTTCCCCCGGGAGGACGAGGAGCACGCCCTGGCCCGCCTGGTGACCAGCGGCAGCGCCGGGGAGGGGCTGCGCCTGGAGCCGGTGGAGCCGGTGGCCGACCTGGAGGACGTGCTGGAGCTGCAGCAGGCGGCGGCCCAGGTGCGGGTGGACGACCAGGTGCTGGCCTACGCGGTGCGGGTCACCCGGGCCACCCGCGTCTGGCCCGGCATCGCCGTGGGCGCGAGCCCGAGGGGCAGCATCGCCCTGGTGCGCTCGGCCCGGGCCCGGGCCCTCCTGGACGGCCGGGACTTCGCCACCCCCGACGATGTGAAGGCCCTGGCCCTGCCCGCCCTGCGCCACCGCATCACCCCCACCCCCGAGAGCGAGATCGAGGGGGAGACCTGCGACCAGCTGCTGACCGCCTTGCTGGAGCGGGTGGAGGCGCCGCGGGCATGAGACCCGGCGCGCGGCTGCTGCTGCTTCTGGGCGCCTGGGCGGCGCTGGCCGTGCCCGCCTGCCTCTGGCCCGGGGCCTGGCTGCCCGGATGGGAGATCCTGGGCGGCATCCTGGGGGCCCTGGCCCTGGGGGACGCCTGGTTCGCCTGGCGCCAGCCCGCCCCGGCGGGGCAGCGGCGGCTGCCGGCCGTGCTCCCCATCGGCGCCTGGACCCCGGTGCGCATGCGCCTGGCCAGCCGCTCCCGCCAGGCCCAGAGGCTGCGCTGGTTCGACGGCGCCCCCCCGGCCGCCGACCTGCGCCATCAGCCCCAGGAAGCGACCCTGGCCCCGGGCGGGTGGGTCGAGCTGCGCTACGATTTGTGCCCCCGCAAGCGCGGCCCGGCCCGGTTCCAGCCCGCCGAGGCGCTCCTGGCCAGCCCCCTGGGCCTGTGGTGGCGCAAGCACCGGGCCGGGGCCGCCCAGACCGTCAAGGTCTATCCCAACTTCGCCCCGGTGAAGAACTATGCCGCCCTGGCCGGCGGCCACCGCCTGGCCCAGCTGGGCATCCACCGCCGGCGCCGGCGGGGCGAAGGCAGCGAGTTCCACCAGTTGCGCGACTACCGCCCGGGGGACAGCCTGCGCCAGGTGGACTGGAAGGCCACCGCCCGCTGCCGCCGGCTCATCTCCAAGGACTACCGGGACGAGCAGGACCAGCAGGTGGTCTGCCTCCTGGACTGCGGGCGGCGCATGCGCTCCCTGGACGGGCGCCTGTCCCACTTCGACCACACCCTCACGGCCGTGCTCCTGCTGGCCTACGTTGCCCTGCGCCAGGGCGACGCGGTGGGCCTGCTCACCTTCGCGGGCCCGGAGCGCTGGCTGCCCCCCCGCAAGACCCGGGGCACCCTGGACCGGCTCATGGCGGCGGTGCACGACCTGGAGCCCGGCCTGGAGCCCACCGACTACCTGGCCGCCGCCCAGGCCGCCCTGTCGCGTTTGCGGAAGCGGTCCCTGGTGGTACTCATCACCAACCTGCGGGACGAGGACGACGAGACCCTGGGCCCGGCCTTGCGCCTCCTGCGCCGGCGGCACCGGGTGATCCTGGCCAGCCTGCGGGAACCGGACCTGGACCTGGCCCTCCAGGCTCCCGTGAAGCATTTCGCCCAGGCCCTGCGGGCCGGCGCCCTGGACGCCTACCTGGCCCAGCGCCGCCAGGCCTTCGCCCGCCTGGACGCCCAGGGGGCGGTGGCCCTGGACGTGCTGCCCCGCCAGCTGCCGGTGGCGCTGGTGAACCGGTACTTGGCGGAGAAGGGGGCGGGGGCCATCTGACCCGAACCCTTGCCTTCGCCATTTGGCGAACTGGAAGTGAAATGGCACCAAATGGAGACATCACGATGCCGACCCTGGCCGGACCAACCCGGCCGTGTCCCGCACCCGGATGGGCGGGGCGGGCCCCCGGGCCTTCGCCGCCATCGCCAAAGCGTGGGACCTGACCCCAAAGGAGCAGCTGGCCATCCTGCGGGTTCCGGAGAGTGCCTGGCGGTCCTGCGCCCCAAGGTCCTGTCCAGGGCCCGTCCGTCCCGGCGCTTGATCTACCCCTGGGATGGCCTGCGCATCGATCCGGCCAGGATCTGCATCAAGACGCTGCTGTCCCCGCCCCTTCCGGGGCCCTTGGCGGCCGGCAGGCCTCCCGTCGGCCGAACCGGTGGTGACGGCGGCGGGACATGACGCCACTGCCTCAGCGCGGCCATTGGGGCGGCCGCTTCCCCAGAAAGGCCGCGATGCCCTCCTTGGCATCCGGCTTCAGGCAGCTCTCCACCATCACCTCCTCGGCCAGGGCGTAGGCCGCCGGCCGGTCCAGGGGCAGCTGGGCGTAGAACGCCTGCTTCCCCGCGGCCAGCACCCGGGGGCTGGCCGCGATGATCTGGCGGGCCAGGGCGAGGGTTTCCGCCTCCAGCTGGTCCCCCGATACCACCCGGTTCACCAGCCCGGCCTGTTCCGCCTCCCGGGCGCTGATGGGCCGTCCGGTCAGGAGCATCTCCATGGCTTTCTTGGCGCCCACCGCCCGGGACAGGGCCACCCCCGGAGTGGTGCAGAACAGGCCGATCTTCACGCCGGGGGTGGCGAAGGCCGCCGTCTCGGCCGCAACCACCAGGTCGCAGGAGGCCGCCAGCTGGCACCCCGCCGCGGTGGCCAGCCCCTGCACCTGGGCGATGACCGGGCTGGGCAGCTTGCGGATCCCCTCCATCACCTCCGTGCACAGGGCGAACAGGGACCGGCAGTCCGGCTCGTCCAGCTGGGCCAGTTCGGCCAGGTCGTGGCCGGAACTGAACACCGGCCCGGCGGCGCGGAGGATCACCGCCCGGGCCTGCGGGTCCCGGGCGATGGCTTCCAGGTGCGCCTTGAGGGCCTCCAGCACCGGGCGCGCCAAGGCGTTGCGTTTTTCGGGGCGGTTCAGGGTCAGCATGGCGATGCCCTGATCGACGGCACAGAGGACAGGTTCAGGCGCGGTCATGGGGGGTCCCTCCGTGCCTCCAACCATACCGCCAGTTCAAGCGGATGGGCGCGCCCGGTCTTGCTCCACCCGGAACCGCCCCAGCGCCGCCGCGCCGACGCATCCCAGCAGGAAGCAGGCCCCCCAGGCGGGGCCCGGGCCGGCCAGGGCGTATACGGTCAACCCCAGCCAGGGTCCCAGGGCGCTGGCGGCGGCGAACGCCAGCGAGTAGAGGCCCATGTACTCCCCCCGGCGGTGGCCGGGCGCCAGGGCCGCCACCGCGTCGGCGGTGGTGGGGAACAGGATCATCTCCCCGAACGTCCAGATGACCGCGCACGCCAGGATGGCGCCGTGCCCCCGGGCCAGGCCCACCAGCCCGAAGCCCGCGGCCACCAGCAGGCTGCCCAGGACCAGCTGGCGCCCGTGGGGGCACCGGGCCATGGCCACGTTGAGGGGCACTTCCAGCGCCACGATGAGCAGCGTGTTCACGGTGAAGATCAGGCCGAAGAAGCGGGTGGTGCAGCCCAGGTCCCGCACCACGTACAGCGGCAGGATCCCCCCCACCTGCCAGAACACCAGCAGGACCGGGAGAAATCCCAGCAGCAGGGACAACAGCCTGGGATCCCTCCAGGCCCCGGAGCCCCCGTCCTGGTCCCGCCCCGGGGGGCGGTCCACTTCCCGCTCCAGGAACAAGAACAGGGTCAGGAGCCCGGCCGAGACCAGCGTCGTGATCCCGTCCGTCCAGAACACCCAGGAGAAGCTCACCATGGCGATGACCCCGCCCAGGGCCGGTCCCACCGCCATGCCCAGGTTGGACACCGCCCGGTGCAGCGCGAACACCGCCCGCCGCTGGCCCGGCCCCGCCAGCCCAGCCAGCAGGGCCATGGAGCTGGGCCAGAAGGCCTGGGTGAGCGCCGCCCACAGGACCACCAGCCCCAGGAGCCCCGCCGGATGCTTCACCAGGGGCAGCAGCATCAGCAGGACGCCGGACCCCCACAGGCTGACCCGCAGCACCCGGCCGTGCCCCACCCGGTCCGCCACCAGCCCCGCCAGGGGCGCCGACACCAGCGACCCGATCCCGTAGCCCAGCAGCACCGTCCCCGCTTTCCGGGGCGCCCATCCCAGCCCCTGCACCAGGTACAGCGTGAGGAGCGGGAACGCCATGGTCCCCATGCGGTTCACCAGCGTGCACCCGCACAACAGCCACACCCGCCGGGGCAGCCCCAGGATCCCCCGCCAGGGATTCACGTCCCACCCGCCGGGGGTCTCGCGTTCAAGGAGCCGAAGGCCATCCGCCGCCCTTTCGAATCCCGCAGGATCCGCCATCCACGGTTGCCAAGGCAAGTTGAGGACCGGGCGCGCGGGGGGGGATTCTTCGCTATTCTCGCTGGCGCGGGTCACCAATATAAAGGACCCGGACAATTCCCCAAGGACCGCCCCAACCCTGAGGGAATCAAACAAGAAATTCAGTTGGCCTGCTCGACCGGACGCAACCGAATGGAATTCACCATGGTGTCCCAAACCTTCAAGGCGTCCTCATCGGTGAGGCTTGAATCTTCCGGACCTTGGCGGCCGTTTCCGGTGGACATGTCCAAGCGCAGTTGGGGGTGCTCGTACTGGTAATCGGGTCTCCCCTGGGCTTCCCAGATGAAGAGGTGGCGTCGCACCCCGTTGCGGTCCCGCACCCGTATCAAATGCTCCTCGCCCACTTCCCCGGAGGCCATGCTCCTGAACCCGGAACGCAGCACTTTGGTGCCACTGGAATGGCCGGATTGTTTCAAGCGCTGCAGGAGCGGGGGATCCAAGTGTTCGTTATTCGTCAGGGAGGCAAAGGTGATCAGCACATCGGGATGATCTCCCCAGATCCCGGTGGCGATCACTCTCTCGCTGATTTGGGGTCTTGGTTTGTCCCTCAAAATGGAATGCTCGAAACAAAAGCCATGCTCTTTAGGGATTTCATCGGGTTCAAGCGGACGGATGGCTCCGAACATTTTATTGACAAATTGTATATATTTTTCTTTTTCTTTTGGGTCGGTCCAAGTTTCTCCATCGAATTTATACAAGGAATTTTTGATTAAAGCAAAATCATCAGCTTTTACAAGGTCTGATTTGAAAAATTCATTAACCCAATAAATTAATATATTTCCTTTGACCATTTTCAATTTAATATTTTCAATCAATTGAGTCCCTCCTTCTTTATGTTCGATCGATAATAAATTATTAGCTCTTTCATCAACCAGGGATTTAAATTCATCAAAGCTTGTCGTTTGCTTGACGCTTATTCGCCCAGTTCCAAAATATACTTGATACCAATTTCCAAATAAAGTATTTCTAGGGACATCTAATAAAAATCGTCCTACTGGTAAAGAGATTGTTTCAATAGGTTTATTAATTTTATTTTTCATTTTATAATCTCGATTCCAATTATTATATTTCAAAAAATAAAAAAATATGATTGATAATATGACAATAAACAAATAGTTAATTTTTTTCACTTGAACCACCAATTAATTTATAAATTGATACTAAACTAAAAAATTTAGAAAGAGGTTGTTTAAATGCATCTACATGATTTATACCATGAAGACATGCTGAATATTTACAAAAAATTAACGGGGCAATGCCTGATTGAACCGGAACAGTGCCATCGCCTTTACCAACCGCTGATTGCAAATAAGCATTTATTGATATTTGTTGATAATTTACATTATTATTTATAAGTTTATTAAGGTGAAATTCAAGAACTCTTAAACCATTCAAATTATCAATTAAGATTTTGTTATTTTTTAATGAATTTATATCTAAACTTGCAAATTGAATTCCTAACATCCAACGACTTGAATCATATGTTTTTTTATCTTTGCCATAAAAAAATATTGTATTTTGGTGATAACTTTTTCCAATAAGATATTTTTTATGTACAATTTCAATACCATCTATTCGTCTAGTATATTTCATCCAAGCGGTAAAGTGATTGATTGCATCGTTTGAACTACTGTCCATTCCAGCAGGGTCGAGGAGGTTAGGATCAACTAGACGCCACCATCCTTCCCTCTCTTTATATATTTCACTGTAAGGACCGGCCTCCGACGGCAGTTTGAAGACCTCCTCCACACGTCCTCCCCCCAACTCCCGCTCCACCCTCAACCACCCAGGTGGATAAAGGAACGATGGCAGCAGTTCCAGGGCTCCCGGAGAATTGGCCATGACCGGAGTGGTTTCTGCTGCATTCCTTCCCGCGATGGATTGAAAAACGTTGTTCAGTTCCTTCAGGTAGGGCGTGTCATCACGGGCAACGCCGCTCACCATGGTCTGGTACGCGTCCGGTGAACCGATGGCCGGCATGACTCCGTGCACAACGCCCAGGATCAAGCCGGGGTTCAGCACCGAGGCGATCCGCCCCACCAGCCCGCCCATTGAATGGGTGACCAGGATGACCTGCCGGCACTGGCAGCCTTTTCCCTGGTAGCTGTGGATGCAGGCTTCGATCTTGGCCAGGACATCCTTGGCGGACTGGAGGTTGGACTGGGTCCAGTTGTAGCCCATGGCGTGCACCGGATAGCGGTAACGGACTGCCTTGAGGATCTCTTCCTTGCTGGGCACCACATCCTGGTCGCAGTCGAAGGCATCCCGGAAGCACATCCCGAGGCGCACGTTGTTCTCACGGATGCGGATGGCGGTCTCATCGTCGCGCGCGGTGGGATTCAGGTTCGTTTCCAGGAACTGGAGCAAAGTTCCATAAGAATCCCAGTGCACGCTGCCCCACCCCCGCTTCCGGGCCACCTCGGCGGGAGGTTGGCCTTCCATTTCGCGCATGCCCGGAAAGTCGCTGGGCAGGAAACCCTGTTCATCCACTTCCACCGTGTCGGGGTTCAGGAGCACCTGGCGCAGCTTTGGACCATAGCTTTCCCAGGTCTTGGCCATGACCACCGCCTGACTGTTGGCGCCCAGGGTTTCCGCCAGCACGGTCTTGAGGGTGAGCCATTTGGAATGACGCACACTTGGCGGATTCCATGCCTTCCCAGTGAATACCTTGCCCTCCTGGTCGAATTTCTCTTTCACTTTGGCGAGGGAGGAATCCCTCACCCGCAAGTTCGACCCCATGATCCCCGGCAAGAACACGATGGGCACCACCGGCAGCTTGGATACTTCCGGGGCCTGCGCCTCGGAAGCTTTGCGGCCAAAGAAACTTCCCCCCCCGCTGAACGCGTCGGACATGCCTTCCCTCCAGCCTCTATGGGTTCAGGTCCACCGACTGGCCCTGGATCTTCACCTGCTTGGCGCCGGTGAGGTCCAGGTGCTGGCCGTTGAGGGTGATGGTGCCGTCCTGGGTCATGACGAGGCTGGCCTGGCCCACGGTGACCTCCAGGCGGTCGCCCACGTCGATGCGGTAGCTGGATCTCACCCGGGTGGATTTGTCGGTGCCCACTTCCTCCAGGGACTCCAGGCCCACCGCCTCGTTCTTGGCGGCGCCCACGGTGACCGCGTAGGCGCCGCCCACCGACAGGGTGCGGGCGGCCCCCACCAGCTCGGTGCTGGCCAGGGCCACGGTCTCCAGCTTGGTGCGGCCCACCGAGAGGGTCTGGGTCTTGCCCACGGTGAGCCGCTGGTGCCCGTCCACGGTCACGGTCTCGTCGTTGCCCACGGTCTCCACCCGGTCGTGCTCCACCCGGACGGTCTCGTCGTGGCCCACGGCCTTGGTCCGGTCATGGCCCACCTGGTGCCGCTCGTCGTGCTCCACTTCCATGAGCTGGTCCTTCTCGGCGTGCAGCCACACTTCCTCTTCGCCCTTGCGGTCCTCGAAGCGCAGGGCGTTGGCGTGCTGGCACTCGCCGCCCGGGGTGGAACGGCTCAGGATGCCGCTCTGGGTGCGGTGGTCGGGCAGCTCCCAGGGGGGCATGTGCAGGGCGTTGTAGGCCTGGCCCAGGATGATGGGACGGTCCGGATGGCCTTCCAGGAAGTCCACCACCACCTCCTGCCCCACGCGGGGCAGGGCCACCATGCCGAACCGGGCCCCGGCCAGGGGGGTCGCCACCCGCACCCAGGAAGAGCTGCCCTCGTCGAAGGCGCCCTCCCGGTCCCAATGGAACTGCACCTTCACCCGCCCGAAGCGGTCGCAGTGGATCTCCTCGCCCTTGGGGCCCACCACCGTGGCGGTCTGGGGACCCCGCACCGCCGGCCGCGGGGTGACCCGGGGCGGCCGGAAGGGGATCCCGGCCCGCACGCAGGTGAAGGTGTTGCAGTACTGGGGCTGGCCGTCCGGGTCCCGGTAGTTGTTGCTGCCCTGGTGGTCCACCCGGGTGACCAGGAAGCGCCGGTCGTGCACGCTCGCGCCCGGATCGTAGTGGCCCAGGAGCTCGAAGGTGTGGCCGCTGGCCAGGAACCGGCAGGTGCCGGCGCCGAGGAAGGTCTTGGTGCGCAGTTCGGCCTCCTCCACCCGCAGGCGGGCGATCCGGTTGCCCTCCTGGAAATCCCGGTAGGCGAAGGACCCTTCGTGCTCGTAACGCTCCAGGCGCGGCAGGTCCGGCCCCAGGTCGCGGCTGCCGGCGAGCTCCGCCACCAGATGCTCCCGCGGCTGCTGGAAGTCGAAGGAGGTGATGGCAAAGTCCGTGGCCACCAGGTTCCGCTCGCAGCCCCACCGGTGGATGCTGTCCGCGCCTCCGGCGCCGCTTTCCCCCTGGTAGTCGATCCCTTCCCGCTCGGGCATGGGCGGGGCGTGGCGGCTGGAGTCGGCCAGGACCAGGGTGTGCCCGTCCGGGTCGAACCGGAACCGGTAGTGGATCCCCTGGTCCTCCAGGAGCCTGGAAACGAAGGCGAAGTCCGTCTCCCCGTACTGGGTCACCTGGGCCACGGGCGGGTAGTCGCCCCCGTCCAGGTCCATCTGGTAGCGGGCCCGGGCGCCGTACTCGGCGAACAGCTTCTCCAGGAGCTCCGGCAGGGTCAGGCCGTGGAAGATCCGGCAGTTGACCCGGTGCCTGAGGAAGTCGGTCCAGGGCCCCAGCACCGCCCGGTAGAAGGCGAAGCCGCCGTCGCTGCCGGTGTGGGCGAAGTGGACCACCCGTCCGCTGAAGCGGCGCTCCCCGGCGGCGGTGGCCAGCCGCACGCCCAGCTCCTGGCCCATCAAGTCCTTGAGGGTCAAATCGGCCCGCTCGGAAATGAGCTGCAGGGTGAACTGGAAGGGCATGGACAGGCCTTCGCAGCCTTCGAAGCGGTCCAGGAGGAGGTTGTCGCTCAGGGGGGCATCCAGGCGGAAGAGGCGGTTTTCCTGGGAATAAAGGGACGCGATGGACAGGCTGTCCGGCTTCACTGGGGGGCTCCTGGACAACCTTTTCCAACCATCAGGTGAACGAGATCGCTGAACTTATGGATCGATGCCAACCGCATGGGGTTCCTTGTGGGGTGATGACGACCGGTAAAAACATTTCGCTGATAGTCTCAGAAAGCAATCACATAATTTTTATAATTAAATAAGCCAAACTTACTATCTAGAGTTGTCGTTTTTGCTCATACGCAGCGCTCATAAGGAGCCGTTTCGTTATGTAGCGTTCACACAACACGGTGCTGGAGCCGGGTACGCATCCGCCCGGTGCAGCTGCTTCGCCCGGGTTTCACCATCCGCTCAGCGCTGGAGGTCGTCCCGGAATGTCTCCCCCGGGTTGACCGGCAACATTCGGAGGATCAAGGCCAGGATCAACCGGCGGTCACTGATCAGAACGCCGCTGCAAGGCCTTGATGAGCTGGGCCTGCTCCCCGATGGTCCTGTCCTTCTCTTCGATGGTCTGGCGCAGTTCGGCCGACTCGCGCACAGGGTCCTGGAGGGTGGCGAGCACCTCGTCCTCCACGTCCATGCCTGCCCGGATGCCCTGCTCCGACGATGCACGCATGAGCCGGCGCAGCACATCCCGATAGTGCCCGGGGAAATTCCCCTCCAGGATGTCCAGGAGGTGGGGGTCCGAACGGTCCGCCCGGCCTGTGTTCCCAGGGAGGAATCCAGGCCCATCCCCGCCATCCGTCCCTGACGGAGCAACGGATTCAGGCTAGAATCAAGCTTTTCTGCGGATTCCCATGCACATCCAAGAGCTCATCACCCGACTGCAGACCTTCTGGGCCGACCGGGGCTGTCTCATCGGCCAGCCGTACGACCTGGAGAAGGGCGCCGGTACCATGAATCCGCTCACCTTCCTGGGGGCCCTGGGATCCCGGCCCTGGAACGTGGCCTACGTGGAGCCGTCCCGGCGCCCGGGGGACGGGCGCTACGGGGAGAACCCGTTCCGGGTGTACAAGCACCTGCAGTACCAGGTGATCCTCAAGCCTTCCCCGGCCAGGGTGCAGGACCTGTACCTCGAAAGCCTGGAGGCCATGGGGGTGGACCTCACCAAGCACGACCTGCGGTTCGAGGAGGACAACTGGGAGGCCCCGACCCTGGGCGCCTGGGGCGTGGGCTGGCAGGTGATGCTGGACGGCATGGAGATCACCCAGTTCACCTATTTCCAGCAGGTGGGCGGGATGGACTGCCGGCCGGTGGCGGCGGAGATCACCTACGGCATCGAGCGCATCTGCATGTTCCTCACGGGCATCGACAACATCTTCGACCTGGTGTGGGGGGAGGTGAAGACCGACGACGGGGTCTTCCCGGTGACCTACCGCACCATGCGCCAGCGGGAGGAGATGGAGCTGAGCGCCTACAGCTTCGAGCACGCGGACCTGGACCTGCACTGGCGGATGTTCGAGGCCTTCGAGCGGGAGGGGTGGCACCTGGTGAAGGACCTGGGGCACTTCCTCTCGGGCTACGAGCAGGCCCTCAAGATGAGCCACACCTTCAACGTCCTGGACGCGCGGGGGGCGGTATCCACCACTGAGCGGCCCGGGATCATCAAGCGGGTGCGGGACCTCACCTGCGCCTGCGCCCGGGCCTGCGTGGCCCAGGACCAGGAGCAGCAGGCCGCCCTGGCGCCGGCCCAGGGCAAGGAGGTGCGGGCATGAGCGAGACCCGCACCCTGCTCCTGGAGATCCACTGCGAGGAGATTCCCGCCCGCTTCCTGGCCCCGCTCACCGCCGAGTTCACCGAAGGCGTCCGGGGCTTCGTCCGGGACAGCCTGCAGGCGGACCTGCCCTGCGAGGGCTTCTACTCTCCCCGCAAGCTGGCCTGGCGGATCAAGGGCCTGCCGGCGGCCCAGGCGGACCAGTCCGAGACCCAGGTGGGGCCGCCCCAGCGCCTGTGCGTGGACGGGGACGGCCGGCCCACCCAGACCGGGGCCAAGTTCGCCGAGAAATGGGGGGTGCCGTTCCACCGGGTGCGGTTCGAACAGCCCCCCGGCAAGAAAGAGCCCTGCGCGGTGGTGACCCTCACCCGCCCGGGCCGCCCCACGGCGGACCTGCTGGCGGAGACCCTGCCCCGCCTGGTCACCGCCCTGCACGTGCCCAAGGCCATGCGCTGGGGGTCCAGCGAATTCCAGTTCGTGCGCCCGATCCGCAACGTGCTGTGCCTGTTCGGCACCGAGGTGGTGCCCTTCCAGCTGGACGGCGTGGCCGCCGGCGCCACCACCTGGGGCCACCGCCTGTACCACCGCGCTCATCCCCGGCCGGTGGCGGTGCCGCGCCCGGAGGCCTACGAAGCGGTCCTGGAGGACGCGGGGGTGGTGGTGGCCTGCGCCGCGCGCCGGGCCCGCCTGGAAACCCAGCTGCACGCCCTGGCGGCCCAGGCCGGGGGCCGCCTGGTGGCGGACGGGCACCTCCTGGACACCCTGGCGGAGATCGTGGAATGGCCCACCATCATCGTCGGCCAGTTCCCGGAAGCCTTCCTCACGCTGCCCAGGGAAGTGCTGGTGACCTCCCTGGCGGAGCACCAGAAGGCCTTCTGCGTGGAGAACGAGGCGGGGGTCCTGCTGCCCCGCTTCCTCACCGCCGCCAACCGCCCGGACGATCCGAGCGGCTTCATCAAGAGCGGCAACGAGTGGGTGCTGCGGGCCCGGCTCTACGACGCCCGGTTCTTCTTCGAGGAGGACCGCCGGCAGCCCCTGGGGGAGCGCCTGGAGAAACTCAAGCACCTCACTTTCCAGCGGGAGCTGGGCAGCTACTTCGACAAGACCCGGCGCATCGCCGCCCTGGCCTCGGCCCTGGCCGGCAGCCTGGGGCTGGACGCCGCCGACGGGCGGCGGGTGGCCGAAGCCTGCAAGTGCGACCTGGTGACCCTCATGGTGGGCGAGTTCCCCGAACTGCAGGGCATCATGGGCGGGGAGTACCTGCGCCGGGAGGGCGCCCAGGAAAAGGTGTGGATGGCGGTGAAGGAGCACTACCGCCCCATGTCCGCCGAAGGGCCCATCCCCTCCACGCCCCTGGGCGGCGTGCTGGCCATCGCCGACAAGCTGGACACGGTGGCCGGGTGTTTCGCCATCGGCCTGGTGCCCACCGGCTCCAAGGATCCCCTGGCCCTGCGCCGGGCCGGGCAGGGCATCGTGCGGATCCTGTTCGAACGGGGCTGGAACCTGGATCCCCTGCGCATGTGCGCCCTGGCCCTGGACGGCATCGGGGACAAGGCCACCGGCCCGGCGGACGAGACTCTCAAGGCCCTGGAGGCGTTCTTCCGGGACCGGGTGGCGTTCCAGCTGGAGCAGGCCGGCTATCCGGGTCCGGTGCGCCGTTCCGCCCTGGCCGCCGGGTGGACCGACCTGGTGGACCTCAAGGCCCGCTGCGACGCCCTGGCCGCCTTCGCCGACGATCCCAGGTTCCAGAGCCTGGCCCAGAGCGCCAAGCGCATCGGCAACATCCTCAAGGACGAGACCTGGGGGGGCCTGGAGGCGGACCGCCTGCGGGAGCCCGAGGAGCAGGCCCTGGCGACCCTCCTGGCCCAGCTGGAGGCGGAGGGGGACCAGACCACCCTGCTGGAGCGCCTGGCGGAGCTGGCCGCGCCCCTGGAGGCGTTCTTCACCGCCGTGCTGGTGAAGTGCGAGGACCCGGCGCTGCGCGCGGCGCGGCTGGCGCTGCTGGGGCGGCTGCGGGAGGGGTTCCTGCGGGTGGCCGACTTCAGCCTCTGGCAGTAGGCGCCCGCCCCGGGCCCGCCGGCCGGGAGCGGTCCGATCCGGCGCTCAGAGGCCCATGGCCCCCAGCAGCCTCCCCACCAGGGCGCTCACCCCCATGGCCAGCCCCCCGCCCAGGAGCACCCGCAGGGCGGACCGGCCCTTGCGGTTGTTGGCCAGGAGGCCGCCCACCAGCCCCAGCACCGCCAGGCTGCCCAGGCCGGCGAGGGCGATGGCCGCCAGGCGGGCCGGCCCGGGGGCCACGAGCAGGGCCGCGATGGGCAGCAGGGAGGCGGAGCCGAAGCTGCCCGCCGAAACCGCCGCGGCCTGCAGGGGCCGGGCCCGGGTATGTTCGTTCAGGCCCAGTTCGTCCCGCACGTGGGCCCCCAGCACGTCATGGCCGCTCAGCTGCCGGGCCACCTCGTGGGCCAGGGCCGGCTCCAGGCCCCGCTTCTCGTAGATGAGCGCCAGTTCCCGCAGCTCGTCCTTGGGATTGGCGGCCAGCTCCCGCATCTCCTGGGCGATGTTGGCTTCCTCGGCATCCTTCTGGGAACTCACCGAGACGTACTCCCCGGCGGCCATGGACAGGGCGCCCGCCACCAGGCCGGCCAGCCCGGCCAGCAGGATGGCGTGGGCCCCGGCGGAACTGGCCGCCACCCCGATCATGAGGCTGGTGGTGGAGACGATGCCGTCATCGGCGCCCAGCACCGCCGCCCGCAACCACCCCTCCCTCCCGCTGGAGTGGGTCTCGTGATGGGGATGGGAAAAAGCCACGCCGGCACTTGGCATGAAAAAATAATTTACCAGGATGCCCCAGTTGTCAACGCACGAAACAAGATCCCCATTCCCAGGCAGGCTGCCGGCATTCCGGTGGCAGCGGGCCCATCCCGCCCCTATGCTGGTGCCAGCGAGGCCGCCATGGCGCAGCGCTCCCAGAGCCATCCCGACAACGTTCCCGGATCCTTCTTCGTGGACCGGACCTGCATCGACTGCGGCACCTGCTACGAATACCTGCCCTGGGTGTTCCAGGATGCGGGGGGGCATAGCCGGGTGCACCGCCAGCCGGCGGGCCCCTCGGATCACGTCCACGCCCTCAAGGCCCTGCTCGCCTGCCCCACCGGATCCATCGGCACCGACGCCAAGGCCGGGCTGAAGGAGGCCCAGGAGGGTTTCCCCGACCCCATCGAGGAGGAGGTTTCCTTCTGCGGCTTCACCTCCCCCAAGAGCTTCGGGGCCTGGAGCTACTTCATCCGCCGGCCCGGGGGCAACGTCCTGGTGGATTCGCCCCGGGCCGTGCCGGCCCTGCTGGACCGCCTGGAGCAGCTGGGCGGGGTGGCGCTGATGGTGCTCTCCCACCGGGATGACGTGGCGGACCACGAGCGTTTCCATCAGCGCTTCGGATGCGCCCGGGTGCTGCACCGGGCCGACCTGGGGGAGGGCATCCGGGAGGTGGAGCGGGCCGTGGACGGGGATGAGCCGGTGCGCCTGGCCCCGGACCTGCTCTACCTCCCCACTCCCGGCCACACCCCCGGCAGCGCCTGCCTGCTGTACCGGGACAAGTACCTGTTCAGCGGCGACCACCTGTGGTGGAACCCGCACCGGGGCATGCTCTCCGCCTCCAAGGCCCACTGCTGGCACCACTGGCCCACCCAGCTCAGGAGCCTGGAGCGCCTGCTGGACTACGAGTTCACCTGGGTGCTCCCGGGCCACGGCACCACCCACCGGGCGGGAAGCCCCGAGGCCATGCGCCGGGACCTGGAGGCGGCGATCGCCTGGCTCAGGCGCCTGTGATCTCCCGGATCCCGAGCGACCCGCCCTGGCGCCGGATCGGCGGAAGGCGGAGAACCGTCCCTGCCGCCGGGCAGGTCCCCCTAGGCGTGAGTCAAAAAAATATGTTTAATTAATTTTTGTAATTATATTTTAGATGCTCGGGCCAGGGGCCTGAGTGTCTTATGAAAATTTCAACCACGGGTTCACAACTCCTCCTGGCGGCCGCCCTGGGCACCCTGGGGCTCCTGTGCGGCTGCGGCGGCGGAGGGTCGTCCGCGCCGGCATCGCCCCAGCCCCAAGCCCCGTCCCAGACGGTTTCGGTGGTGAGCATCCGCCCGGACTTCGGCATGGAGGACACCCGGGTGACCGTGACCGGGAAGGGCCTTTCCGGGGTCAGCCAGGTCCGGTTCGGGGCGGTTCCGGCCAAATCGGTCCAGCGCCTGGATGACACCACCCTGGAGGCGGTGGTCCCGGCCGTGGCCGCGGAAGCACCGCTGGCCGTCGTCCTGGAGACCCCCCAGGGCCCGGTCCAGGCACCCGTTCCCTTCCTGGCCGAACCCGGGACCTTGCCCGTGCTGGATCCCCTTCCCTTCGCCCAGGTGGCGCCGGGCGATCAGGTGGTGCTGGCCGGAGCGCATTTCGCCGAGCCCATGGAGATCTCTTTCGGGGGGGTCCGGGCCACGGCCTTCACCGTGGCAAGCCCGCGCCGGATCGCCGTCACGGTGCCGCTCCTGGCCGCGGACGGCCCGATCCTGCTCAAGAATCCCGCCGGCCTGGGCCCTCCCAGCCTTCCAGTGAGCATCAGGCACCCCGGCGGTCCGGCGCCGGGTGGGCCAGGACCCGGCGGACCGGCCCCCGGTGGCCCAGCACCAGGGGGTCCAGGGCCCGGTGGCCCAGTCCCCCCTGGGCCGGCACCTGGCGGCCCGGTTCCGACCGGCCCGGCCCCACCGGTGCTGACGGCCATGGACCCCACCCACGGCATTCCGGGAACCCGGGTGCAGGTCACGGGGAATCACCTGCTCGGCGTCAATCACGCCAGTTTCGGGGGCTCGTCGGCCCCGTTCCGGCCGGTGTCCGACACGGAGATCGAATTGACCGTGCCGGACCCGGCCGACAGTTCATTCATCAACGTGGGCACGAGCCGTTGGCCCGCCCGGGTCGCCATGGGCACGCGGTTCGTCGTCGACACCCCGCCGCCTCCGGTGATCACCGCCGTCGCCCCGGCCCGGGCCGAAGCCGGGCAGACGGTGCAAATCACCGGGCAGAACTTCCATTGGATCAGCGAGATCCGTTTCGGGCGTTACACCGCCTGGCCCGGGACCTTCACCCTGGACAGTCCCAGCCGGATCACCGTGCGGGTGCCGGACCAGGCCCTGCCTGGCTCCTATCCCATCCAAGTGGTCAGGAACCGGCGCGCCGTGCTCATCGTGGCCGGGCCCAACCCGTTCCGGGTCGAGCACCCCGAGCCGAGGGTCACCCGGGTTTGCCCCCCCCAGAGCCGGGTGGGGTTCGACGTGATCATCAAGGGCTCGGGCTTCACCCGCGCCCGCCTGCGGGTGCTGTTCGGCCACGTGGAGGCGCTGGCGGTGGCCCGGTTGTCCAGCCAGGAGCTCCGGGTCCGGGTGCCGGCCGGAGCCGCCGGCGGACTGATCGAGGTGGAGACCCGCAAGGGCAGCGCCTTCTCCCTCGAGCCGTTCACGGTGGATCCCAGCGTCGACCATGACGCCGACGTGTGGGTGGACGGCTGGCACATCAACCAGGGCATCCAGGACTATGCCGGGACCGTGCCCCTGGTGGCCGGCCGCTCCGGCCTGCTGCGGGTGTTCGTGCGGGCCAACCGGGCCAACGCCTTCGCTCCGGCGGTGCGGGTCACCCTCGCCGGCGGCGGGCGCGGCCTCTGGGTCCAGAACATCCCGGCCCCCGCGGCCCAGGTGCCCCAGACCTGCGACGAAGGGAACCTGGCCGCGTCCTGGAACCTGGACCTGCCCGGGGACGAACTCACCCCGGGCCGGACCCTCCGCCTGGAACTGGACCCGGGCGCGGGGCTCCGGCACTCGGACCGTTCGGACAATGCCCGGGACCAGGCCCTGGACATCCTGGCCCTGGCGGTGCCCAGGATCACCCTGATCCCCATCCAGCATGGAGGCCACCTGGGCGACGTGCACCGGCTGGGGCGGACCCTGCAGCACTGGGCCCAGGCCCTGTACAGGCTGTTCCCGTTGGCGGACCTGCCCGGCGGCGGGCTGGACCTGGCCGTGGGCCCGCCCTTCGCGACCGTTCTGCCCGTGGACGTCAGCCCGGTCACGGGCACCTATCCCGAACATGAATGGACCCGCCTCATGGCCGCCCTGGACGCGGAACGGACCCGGCGGGGCGAAGCCGGCCGGCAGTACGTGGGCGTCCTGCACCAGGCCGGGCCCGGAAAAGGAATGACCGAACAGATCACCGGGAGTCCATCGCCGTACCCCCAGATCGTGCTCCTCACCGACGGCGGGCATTGCCTGGAGGATTTCGTCCACGAGGTGGGCCACGCGTTCGGTCTCCAGCACGCTCCGGCCGGGGGCGCCCAGATCTTCTTCCGGGAGTATTGGCCCCAGACGCCGAAGTACGACCAGGCCAACATCGGGGACTACGGGTACGACCTGATCGCCGGCCCCCCCCTGAAGCCCCCCACCTCCAAGGACTTCATGGCCTATGGCGCCAACCTGTGGATATCCGACGTCTCGTACCGGAAGCTCATCGATTTCATCCGCAACCTGCCCTGATCCCGGCGGCCGGGATCACTCCGCCCGGCGGATCTCCACGATCTCGCCCCCGGTGTCGCTCAGCAGGCGCTGGAAGTCGGGGTCCGCCCGCAGCGCGTCCTCGGGCCGGGGCTGGCTGTCGGCGGAAAAGGTGATGGCCAGGCGGCGCAGGCCCGGAAGCACCTGGCGCAGGGCCTCCAGCAGGTGCGGGTTGTCCTGCTCGCGCTCCAGGTCCTGCACGGTGTTGCGCACGTTGGGCGGGAACAGCCAGCGCAGGACGCCGTCCTGGTAGGCGAGGCCGGTGGCCATGTGGGGCAGGGAGCCCAGGGTCCGGGGCAGGCCCCCGGGCGCCTGCATCAGGGCTTCGCTGCAGGCCTTGCGCAGCTGGTCCAGGTTGCCGGGATCCGCCAGCGGCCGCGGCGCCGGGCGGGGCGGCGGGGGCGGGGCCAGGGGTTGGGCCTGGGGCGGGGCCGGCACCGGCCTGGGCCCTGGGACGGGCGCCGGGGCCGGGTTCCGGGGGGCCAGGGGCGGGGGAGCGTCGAACCCCAGCCCCACCGGCGCTGGGGCCGGGGGAGCGGGTGCCGGGCGCGCGGCCGTCTGGGGCGCAGGGGTCCGGGCAGGGGCCGGAGCGGGTGCGGCCGGGGCGGCGGCCCCGGTTCCCGCGCCGCCGGCCTTGAGCAGGGCGTCCAGGGGCGCCAGGTGGGGCAGCTGGGCGGCGGTGACCAGCGCCAGCTCCACCACCACCCCGGGCAGGCTGGAATCCCGCAGGTCCCGTTCCCGCTGCAGCAGCAGCTGGAGCAGCCGGGCCCAGCGCAGGGTCTCGTGGGGCGCCGCGCCCCGGCGCAGGTCCGCTTCCATGCGGGTTTGGAGGGCCAGCATCAGCTCCCGCCAGAAGCTGGTCCAGTCGGTGCCCAGGGAAGCCAGGTCCCGGCAGCGGTCCAGGATGGCCCCCGTATCGCCCCCCAGGACCGCCTCCAGGATGGCCTGGATGCTCACCGCCGGGACGATGCCCAGCTGTTCCCGCACCAGGTCCTCATCCACCCGGCCGCTGCCGGCGGCGATGACCCGGTCCAGGGTGGTGAGGGCGTCCCGCATGGAGCCCTGTCCCGCCTCGGCCAGCAGGCGCAGGGCGCCCTCGTCGAAGGTCACCCCCTCAAGCTGGCACACGTGCCTCAGGCGGCCTTCGATGACCGGCACCGGGATCAGGCGGAAGGGAAAGATCTGCACCCGGCTCTTGATGGTGTCGGGGACGTCCTGGAGCTCGGTGGTGGCCAGCACGAACACCGCGTGGGGCGGGGGCTCCTCCAGGATCTTGAGCAGGGCGTCGAAGGCGCTGCGGCTCATCATGTGCACTTCGTCGATGATGTAGACCCGGTAGCGGCAGAAGGCGGGGCGGGTCTGCACCTGCTCCCGCAGGGCCCGGGCGTCCTCCACCGAAGAGCGGGAGGCCGCGTCGATCTCCATGATGTCCAGGTTCTGGTCAGGCAGCTCGGCGGCCTGGCAGGGGCCGCAGACCCCGCACGGGTGGGGCGTGGGCCCCTCCACGCAGTTCAGGGCCCGGGCCAGGATCCGGGCGGTGGAGGTCTTGCCGGTGCCGCGCACCCCGGCGAACAGGAAGGCCTGGTGGTGGATGGCGCCGCCGTTGGCCTTGGCCCTCAGGAGCGCGTTGGTCAGGGCCTTGACGCTCACTTCCTGGCCCACCAGGTCGGACAGGAGGCGGGGGCGGTATTTCAGGGCGAGAGTGGTCATAGGAACGGTCATTCTCCCATGAACCTCGCCTGTGCGGAGAGCCAGATGCTGCCGGCCAGGGCGATGGCGACGGCGCCGGCCGTCAGGAGGAAGCCGGCCGGATAGCCGAAGCCGCTGATGACCATGCCCACGAGCGGGCCCGCAAGGAACAGGGACAGGTCGGGGAAGGCGCTGTAGAGACCGATGACCGAACCCCGGACCGAGGCGGGGAAGAGGTTGGTGGCTTCGACCCCGAGCGCCGGGAAGATGGGCGAGAAGCCGATCCCGGTCAAGGCGCAGCCGACGTAGGCGAAGCGTTGCGAGTGGCCGAGGCCGAGCATGAGCAGTCCCGTCGCCTCGATGGCGAAGGAGACGATGGCGACCCGGAAACCGCCGAACCGGTTGATGCACCCTTCGCACAGGAGACGCGCCCCGACGAAACTGAGACCGTAGATCGTGAGCGAGAGCGCGGCGCCCTGCCAGCCCCGCCGCGCGAAATAGAGCGTGATGAAGGTGGCGATCACGCCGAAGCCGGTCCCCCCCAGCGCGAGCGCCAGGCCGAAGGGGGTGACGCGCAGGAACAGGCGCCCGCCCGGCACCCGCTTGCCGCTGAAGAGCGCCGTGGGCGCCATGCGGGTCGCGGCGAGGAAGCTGGCCATGCACAGGGCGAAGATGATGACGCCGACGGCCGTGAAGCCCCAGTGGGACGTGGCCAGGACGCCCAGGGGCGCGCCGGCGGCGAGGGCCGCGTAAGTGGCGACGCCGTTCCAGGAGATGACCCGGGCCGCATGCTGGCCGCCGGCCCTGCCGATGCCCCAGATGGTGGAGCCCGTGGAGGCCAGGCTTTCGCCGGTGCCGAGGGCCAGGCGGCTGATGGCCAGCGTGCCGAGATTGAGCCAGAGCGAATGGCGCAGCAGGGCCGCCAGGGCCATGAGGGCGCCGCTGGCTGCGCAGGCGAGCATGCCGTAGCGGACGGTTTGCCGTGGTCCGATGGTATCCGACAGGTGCCCGGCCCGTGGCCGGCTCGCGAAGGTGGCGAAGTACTGGAGGCTGACCAGGAGCCCCGCGAGGCCGGTGCCGATCCCCAACTGGAGATGGAGGTAGGACGGGAGCGTGGCCAGCGGGACGCCGATGCAGAAGTAGGCGACGAAGGTGAAGCCGATGGCGGAAAGGATGCGCAGGTTGACGCCGGGGCCGGTCCTGGTCTGGGGCATGGCCTCCCTTTGGCTGACGGAAGCAATGACAAGGCTGCGGGATAAAAGCTCGCCCGGGTCCCGGCCCAGGCGGCGCGCCCGGTCGGGACCCGGGTGAACGGCTGCAGAATCGGCGGCGCTGGACGCGCCGCCGGGGGAGGGGCGAAACGGGCTAGGCGACGGCGTGCATCTTCATGCGCCACGCGACGACGACCGAGAGCAGGCATCCGCCGGCCAGGTAGGCAGCGACCGGGTGCCACGACCCATTCATTGCCAGCAGCGCAGTGGCGATGAACGGAGTGAAACCGCCGCAGACGACGCTGGCGACCTGGTAGCCGACGCCGGCCCCGCTGTAGCGGTACTCGGTGCCGAACATTTCGGTGAACAGGGGCTGCTGCACGCAGACGGTCATATCGTGCGCGATGTTGGCGAGCATCACCGACCAGATCACGATCCAGAGGGTGGAACGCGCTTCCATGGCCATGAAGAACGGGATCGAGGACAGCAGTCCGATGAGCGCTCCGGTCAAATAGACGCGCCGGCGGCCGACATGGTCTGCCACCTTGGCGAAGAGCGGAATGGTCACGCAACTGACCGCGCCGACCGTAAGGGCGATGTTCAGGAACAGGTCGCGCGACATGTGGAGGTTCTTGGTCGAGTAGGCCAGCGCGAAGGCGGTGACGATGTACATCGTGAACATTTCCGCCATGCGCAGCGCGATGATGAGCAGGAAGCTTTCGGGGTGTCTGCGCAGCGCCTCGAGCAGTGGCATCTTCTTCTTTTCGCCGAGGATGACGACTTTCTGGACGAATTCCTGCGACTCCTCCATGCTCGTCCGGATCCACAACGCGATCAGCACCAGCACGACGCTGAACACGAAGGGAATGCGCCAGCCCCAGGACAGGAACGAAGGGTTGCTCAAGGAATGGCTCAGGATGGACACGATGCCGGTGGCCAGGACCAGGCCGACGCCGTAGCCCACCTGCACGCCGCTGCTGTAGAACGCCTTCTTCCCCGACGGTGCGCTTTCCACGGCCAACAGGGCCGCGCCGCCCCATTCACCGCCGACCGCGAATCCCTGGATGGCCCGCAGGGTGACCAGCCCCAGCGGGGCGTACCAGCCGATGCTCTGGTAGGTCGGCAGGAAGCCTATCAGCGCCGTGGAAATCCCCATCATGCTGACGGTCAGCACGAGCATGCGCTTTCTGCCGAGGTGATCGCCGAAGTGGCCGAAGACGATGCCGCCCAGCGGCCGGAACAGGAACCCGACGCCAAAGGTGGCGAACGCTGCCAGCGTGCCGATGGTCGGGTCCTTGGTCGGGAAGTATTGAGAATTGAATACCAGCGCGGCGGTGATGCCGTAGAGCAGGAAGTCGTACCAGTCGACCACTGCGCCGACGAAGCTGCCCAGCGCAGCCTTGCGTGACCTGCGCTCGGCATCCGCCTGCGCCGCATCGAGGTTGATCCCCCTGGGACTGATGGTTGCGCTTGTTGCCATTGTTCGCCTCCGCGAGATGAAAAGGTGAATCAGGACTGGCTGCGTTAATTCCGATCGCCTCACTTCCGGTACTCGTTCATCGCCAAAGCGCGAAGCCCATCCGCCATGGCCGGGCCAAGGCCGAAGAAAAGGAGTGCCACAACAGGGTCACCACCACGTTGCCGGCGCCAGACTCAGGGTGCCTGGAAAGACCGTGCGAACGTGGATGGATTGTCGAAACCGCAATCCATGGATCAAGCGAATTGGGTGTCCAATTGTTGCCTCTGACCCAAGGCATTTAACAATACTGAATTTATATGTGGTGCATAGCATGGCGATATGCCGGCCCCACTCCCCATGGAGCTCTCCAACACCCTTTGCTGTCGGTTCCGAGGCCTGCCTACTGGCGTTCCCGAAGAGCGGCGACGACGTCCTCCTCGGGCACATTCCTCAGGACCACCGCCCGCCCGGCGGTGGTGGGCAGGATCCAGCGCGGAGCGTCACCGAATACCTTCTTGTCTCTCTGGATGAGCTCCAGCAGCTGATGGTGCGCCACCTCCGGCATGCGCGCCGGCAGCTCCAGGTGCTCCAGCAGTTCGTCCAGACGCTTCTCCACCCCCGCGTCGGCCAGGCGGAGCCGCACGGCCAGGTGCGCCTCCAAAGCCATGCCGATGGCCACCGCTTCGCCGTGCAGCAGCGCGTAGCCGGTGGCGGTTTCCAGCGCGTGCCCCACCGTGTGCCCGTAGTTGAGCAGGATGCGGAACTGCCCCACGTCGCGCTCGTCGGCGGAGACCACCAGCGCCTTGAGCGCCACGCACCGGGCCACGAGGTGCGTCAGCGCCTGGCGGTCCAGGGCCTTGAGGGCTGCGACGTGGCCTTCCAGATGCTCGAGCAGGGTCGGGCCGATGGTCTCGTACGGCATGAGGGAGCCTTCGAGCATGGCGTACTTGACGATTTCGGCGAAGGCCGCGCGCGACTGGCGCACCGGCTCGTCGCGCACCAGCGACACGTCCGACCAGGCCAGGCGGGGGTGGTAGAAGGTGCCGATGAGGTTGCGCGCCCGTGCGTGGTTGAGGGCCGTCTTGCCGCCGATGGAGGTGTCCACCATCCCTTCCAGGGAGGCCGGCACCTTCACCAGCGCGATGCCCCGCATGTAGGTCGAAGCCACGAAGCCGCCCAGGTCGTCCACGGCGCCGCCGCCCACCACCACCAGCAGGTCGTCGCGGCGCACGCGCTGGTCGAGGAGCCAGTCGTAGATGGCGCTGGCCTCTGCCAGCGTCTTGAGACGCTCGTCGGACCCCACTTCGCGAACGTGGATCGCCAGTTCCACCGCCTGCAGCGTGTCGCGCACGGCGTCGCCCAGCCGCGCCCAGGCGTTGGCGTCGGTGAGGACGGCCGCGTTCCGGGCCTGGGGAAAGAGGCGCCGGACCTGCCCGCCCAGGGAGGCCAGGTGGTTCCAGCCCACGACCGCCTGATAGGGCCATGGGCCGGCCGCCACCACCACCGGAGGCGGGAGATCGGGATTGAGCGAGTGGCGCAGCGGTACGGCCGGGACGTCGAACATCGCCGGCGGTGCCGGCGTGGTCTCGAGCAGCTGGACGGCCCGCACCACCTCGGCCGTGACCTGTTCCGGAGTGAGGCGATCGGTGTGGACCGTCCAGTCGGCCAGCGCGTAGGCCGACTGGCGGCTGTGCTTGAGCGCCCGGATCTGGTCGACCGGATACACGGCGTCCAGCATCGGCCGGATCGCGTCCGGGGCCCCTTGCTGAAGCTGGCGCTGGATGCGGGCGTTGAGCGCCTCCGGCCGGCCCTCCAGGGTGATGACCCAGCCCGTCCTGGCCATCAGCCGGCGGTTCTCGACCCGGACGACGGCGCCGCCCCCGGATGCGACGACGAACGGGGCCGATCCGGAGACCTCGCGCAGCGCCTCCGCCTCCCGAAGCCGGAACCCGGTCTCGCCCTCGCGCTGGAAGATGACCGGGATGGTCATCCCGCTCCGCTCCACGATGACCTGGTCAAGGTCGTACACGGGCCAGTTCAGTTCCTTCGCCACGGCCTGGGCGATGGTCGACTTGCCCGTGCCGCTGAAGCCGATGAGATAGATGCCGCGCGCCGCCACCCGGTCCTCCCAGGCGAACCGGACAACCCCCGCCCGCCCTCGTGGAAGGCTTGATCCTACTGCCGTTCGGCGCACGCGTCGATCAGTACTCCAGCTTGGCCACCGAACGGAGTTCTTCCGGCGTCGCGGTGCCGAAGCCGAAAAATTCAAGATAGGCGGGGATCATCTCGAACAGCATGTCGGTGCCCACCTGGAACCGGCATCCGCGCTCCTGCGCCGCCTTCAGCAGCGGGGTTATTTCGGTCTTCATGACCACCTCGCCCACGAAGGTCGCCGGCGCCAGGCGCGAGACGTCGCAGGGCAGGGGGTCGCCCGGCCTCGACCCGAGCGGCGTGCAGTTCACGACCAGGTCGTAGCCGGCCGGGTCCGTGGAGGTGAGCCTCACTTCGAGATCGGGATAGTGCGCCCTCAGCCGCTCCGCCAGGCCTGCGGCCGACTCCGCGAAGATGTCGAACAGGGAGATGGAGGCACTGCCGCCGGCGGCCAGCGAGGCCGCGATCGCCGAACCGACGCCGCCCGAACCGATCACCAGGCATTTCGCGCCCCGGCAGGCGAAGCCCTTGCGCTGCAGTCCGCGCAGGAAGCCGGTGCCGTCGAACATGTCGCCCAGCAGGGTGCCGTCGGGCCGCTTCAGGATGGCGTTGGCCGATCCGGCGATCCTGGCCGTCGTCGAGCATTCGTCCATGAGCGCCATGGTCGCGATCTTGTGCGGCATCGTGACGAGCGCACCGTGGATGTTGCTCAACCTGAAGATGGCTTGCAGCGAGACCGGGTAGTCCTCGGGCTTGACCCCCATCGGCACCACCCTCGCGTCGATCCCGTGCTGGTCGAACCACGGATTGTAGATGTAGGTCGCCTTGACGGTTTCGGTGGGATAGGCGAGGAGTGCAATCAATTTCGTCTTGCCGCTGATCATGCTGTCCTCCTGTTGATGAATCTGGGGGTCTTGCTCCTGGAAGGCGCGCCGAAGGCCGGCATGGCCGCCCAGGCCAAATCCACGCTCACCACTACGTAATTCTAAGTGCTTTCCTAGCTGATGTTGCCAGTAACCGATCGGCCGACCGTAGTCAGCGCGACGCGCAGGTCTTCAATGGGAATCTGCCCCGGCGCTGAACTGGATTTGCCGACGGCGAAGGTCACGGCGGAGCCGAAGACACCGCCGACGATGCGCGACACGGCACCAAAGCCTCCCATGGACATGCCGATCAGCGGGATCCCGGCTGCCCCGCTGGCCCGCCACATGGCGCCGAGCAGCGTCAGCACGTCCTCGGGGCTCCTGGGCATGGCGGCCACTTTGCCGATGTCAGCGCCCAGCCGCTCGGCCTCCAGGAACTTGCCGGTGAGGAAGGCCGCATCGGGCGTCGATTGGAAGTTGTGGTACGACATGATCATCGCCACATCGTTGGCGCGCGACGCCTGGCGCAGCTGGGCGAGCTCATGGGCCGGATTGCTCAGTTCGTAGTCGATGATGTCCACGCACCGGGCGGCGCAGACGGCCTCATGGAGCTTCACGACGGCGGCGCTGTCGAGCGTGATGCGCTCGCCCCCCTCCTTCATCGAGCGGCAGGTGAAGATGATCGGAATGGCGCCGGCGGCCTTCCTGATGCGGCCGGCGACCTCGATGACCGTCGCGGCGTTGCCGATGTCCTCGAAGTAATCCACGCGCCATTCGAGGAGGTCCGGTCGCTTGGGCAGGACCACCACCAGCTCGTCGAGCACCGCCTCGGGCGTCTTGCCTACGAGGGGGGTGCAGATGAGGGGCTTGGCTCCGCCACCGATCGGCTGGCCATGGAGATGGATGCTTTTCATGAGCGCTGCCTTTCTTTCCAGGTGAAGTTGCGCAAGATGCCCCTGGAGATGATTCCTGGATCCATCAGGATTAGGGGCGGTACACGATTCGCGTCAACAATAACAAAATAGACGTGGATGGATTGTCGAATCCGCAAACCAACGGTCAAGCGAAATGGGGTGTCTAGTAGATACCGCCAAACCAAGAAAGCCTGAGAATACTGTTTTTATATGTAGTGCATACCATGTCGATATGCTCGCTAAAGGTTGCCTTAATAGGCGCTTCCAGGACCGGGGGAGGCTGTGCTCCAGGGCCTGGCGGCCAAGGGGCGCCAGGCCTCGGGCCAGGGATCCGTCCTGACGGGTCCCCAAGGCGGGCCCAGCCGAAACCCTGGTTGCCAGAATTGATTAAATATTGTTTATTTGGGGGATGCCCGCCCTGAAAGCACCCCTGTCGCGAGGCTCCGCCGTGGCGCTGCTGGTGGCCGGGGCCTTCTTCATGGAGAACCTGGACGGCACGGTCATCATCACGGCCCTGCCGCAGATGGCGAGCTCCTTCCACGTCTATGCCCTGGACCTGAACATCGGGGTGTCGGCCTACCTGCTGACCCTCGCGGCCCTGATCCCGGCCAGCGGGTGGGTGGCGGACCGCTGCGGCCTGCGCACCGTCTTCGCCAGCGCCATCGTGGTCTTCACCGCGGCCTCGATGCTCTGCGGCCTGTGCCGGTCCCTCACCGCGTTCACCCTCGCCCGCATCCTCCAGGGGACGGGGGGCGCCATGATGGTGCCCGTGGGGCGGCTGGCCGTGCTCCGGACCACCGAGAAGCACGAGCTGATCAACGCCATCGCCACCATCACCTGGCCCGGCCTGGCCGCGCCCCTGCTGGGCCCGCCCCTGGGCGGCTTCATCACCACCTACGCGTCCTGGCACTGGATCTTCTTCCTCAATGTGCCGCTTGGGGTCGCCGCCCTGGCGGCGGCGCTCCGGCTGCTGCCCCAGGGGCGGGAGCCGGCGCGGCCCTTCGACGGCATCGGCTTCGTCCTCACCGGCGCGGCCTGTTTCGCCCTGGTCTACGGGCTGGAGCTGGTGGGCCGCGACCAGGCTTCCCACCGCACCGTGGCCGCGGTGCTGCTGGGCACCGCAGCCATCTGGGGGGCCGCATGGATCCATGCCCGGCGGCAGGCGCACCCCCTGATGGACCTGCGGGCCATGCGCCTGCGCAGCTACGCGGTGACCATCCTGGGCGGCTCCTGTTTCCGGATGGCCATCGCCGCCATCCCGTTCCTGCTGCCGCTGCTGTTCCAGATCGGGTTCGGCCTGGACAGCTTCAGGGCGGGGACGCTGGTGCTGGCGGTGTTCGCCGGCAACCTGGTCATGAAGCCCATGACCACGCCCATCCTGCGCCGGTTCTCCTTCCGCGCCACGCTGCTGGTCAACGGCGGCCTGAACGCCGGCTTCATCTTCGCCTGCGCCCTGCTGACCCCGGCCACCCCGGTCGCGGCCATCGTCGCCCTGCTGTTCGCCAGCGGCCTGACCCGCTCCATGCAGTTCACCGCCCTCAACACCCTCGCCTTCGCCGAGGTGCCGGAGGGCTGGATGAGCGGCGCCAACACTGTGTTCAACATGGTCCAACAACTATTCATGGCCATGGGCATCGCCCTCGGCGCCGTGGCGCTCAGGATCGCCGGCCTGCTGAGCCCGGGCGCGGCCCCCGGGGCCATTCCCCTGGGCCATTTCCGCACGGCCTTCGTCATCATCGGCGCCATCTCGCTGCTCGGCTCCCTGGACGTGCTCGGCCTCGATCCCTCGGCAGGGGACAATGTCCGCCTGCGCAAGAGCCTGCCCCAGTGAGGGAGGCTCCGCCAGACCCTTTTTAAGGCTCTGAATCCTCCCGGGCTGGAGGTATTATTCCTGCACACACAGCGGGGTGGGGATTTGGATACGAAACGGCTGGTGTATTTCTGCACGATCGTCGAGCAGGGGCAGATCAGCCGGGCCGCGAAGATCCTGAACATCTCCCAGCCGCCCTTGAGCAAGCACCTCAAGGATCTGGAGGACGAACTGGGCGTGGAGCTCATCCTCCGGAAGGGGCATTTCTGGCAGGTTACGGAAGCCGGGAAGGTGCTTTATGAGCGGGCGCGACAGGCACTGAACCAACTCACGGAGATCCCGATGGAGGTCCGGAACGCCGCGGGCGGTTTCACGGGCCGGATATTCGTGGGGGTCTCCATGTCCTTCATGGCCTACTTTACGGAAGTTGTGCCGAGGCTTTCGGCCAAGTTCCCGCTTCTCCAGTTCCGCGTTTTTGTGGCCGATAGTACCACCCTTGAAGAATACATTGAGTCCAGGAAGCTGGACTTCGCGATCGTTCTGCTGCCGACGAAGAAGGACATATTCGACGTCCAAACGCTTCCGATGGACCATTTCTGCGTCGTGTACCCGGACGGCTTGATCACCTTGCCGGCCGATGGGTCGTTCGGAGTCCAGGTCCTGCAGGACATCCCGCTGATGTTCCTGAGGCTTTGGCACGGGGGGAGGACCTACGACCAGCTGCGCAGGGAATTCCAGAGGCATGGAATCGCGCCGCGCATCTTCCTGGACACCCCGAACATCAGCGTGGTCCTGGGGGCCCTGGACGCCGGGGCGCGCGCAGCGGCCATCCTCCCGATGAACGAGGTTCCCAAGCACTACCATGAGCGGTACCGGGTCCGTAAGCTCGAAGGCATCCTGGACGGCATCCAGCCCGCCATCATCAACCTTCCGGACCGCTATCTGACGCCTGCGGCCCAGGAGGTGATGCGGGAGGTCCTGCACGGAACCGTCCGGTCCAGCACCTAAGGGTCCCCCGGGCCTGCTCCCCCTATGGATTCAGCATATCGATTTGTTATACCAAGCATATCTTATCGGTATTCGGTGGGTCTTGAGCTGAGGGGTATAGTCAATGCATTCCGTTCCGTTTGAGTCCTGGATAATTTCTAGTTGATTTCAGGACTGTTATATCGCCGTACTGGGCCTTTTCGCCCATGCCGTGTCCTGCGGGACCAGGGGTGGAGGGCTGTACTGGCCACCGTTTCAACCAGAAGGCAGTTCAACTCTGTTCTGTTGCAAGGTCCCAGCAGAACGCCACCAGGTCCGTCGGGACCGCCAAGGGAGGACAAATGCTTACCCAGCCAGCCACAGCTCCTGCCGATAGTCCGAAGGAGCCCGAACCTATCCGGACTCCGAGGAAGGCGGCGATCGCCGCGTGGATAGGCAGTGCGCTCGAGTACTACGACTTCTTCGTCTACGGCACCGCCGCCGCGCTCATCTTCGGGAAGCTGTTCTTCCCTTCCAAGGATCCCATGGTGGGCACGATCGCCGCGCTGGCGACGTTCGGCGTCGGCTACGTCGCCCGCCCGATCGGGTCGTTCTTCCTGGGCCACTTGGGCGACAAGTATGGCCGGAAGAAGGTCCTCATCCTCACCCTCATCCTGATGGGCATCTCCACCTTCCTGGTGGGCTGTCTCCCGACCTACCAGCAAGTGGGCATCGCCGCGCCGATCCTGCTGGTCGCCTGCCGCCTCCTGCAGGGGCTCTCCGCCGCCGGTGAGCAGGCGGGCGCCAACTCCATGTCGCTGGAGCACGCCCCCGCGCACCGCCGCGCCTTCTTCACCAGCTGGACCCTCAGCGGCACCCAGGGCGGACTCATCCTGGCGACACTGGTGTTCCTCCCCATCGGCTCGATGCCGGAAGCGCAGCTCCTCAGCTGGGGTTGGCGGGTGCCCTTCTTCTTCAGCGTCGTGGTGGTCGGCGTAGGCCTGTGGATCCGGCGGTCGCTGGAAGAAACGCCGGCGTTCAAGGCGGCCCAGAAGGCGCCGAAGAAGATCAAGCTGCCCGTCGCCGTGCTGTTCCGCGAGAATCCCCTGGACGTGGTGAAGATCATCTTCGCCTGCTTCTACTCGGTGATCAGCACGGTGTTCGCAGTCTACACGCTGTCCTACGGGGTCAACCAGATGCACATCGCGAAGGCGACGATGCTCACCGTCGTGGTCCTGGCCAACGTCATCGCGCTCGGCGCGATCCCGCTCTGGGCCATGATCGCCGACCGCGTCGGGCGCAAGCCGATCTTCCTCACCGGGACGCTCGGGTGCGCGGTGCTGATCTGGCCGTTCCTCTGGAGCATCCAGAGCGTCAACATTCCGCTCATCTTCGTGCTCGGGCTGCTCCTGTCGGGCGTCGTCTACAGCGCCAACAACGGCATCTGGCCGGCGATGTTCAACGAGCAGTTCGACACGCGCTACCGGCTCTCCGGGACGGCCATCGGGACCCAGATCGGCTTCGCCCTGGGCGGGTTCGCGCCGGCCATCGCCGGGGGCCTCATGAAGTCGGGCGGCTGGACCGCGGTCGCCTTGTTCACGAGCGCGACCGCGATCATCTCGGCCATCGCCGCCATGACTTTCCGGGAGACATACAACGTGCCGATGGAGGAACTGGGCAAGAAGCGCGGGTAACGACCGGCGTCACCCATGGGCCGGGCATCGACGGAGGAGCGTGGCCTCGTTGCAACGGCCACGTCCCCGTCGATGCCCGGCCCGTGGATGGCCGCCGTCCGGCACGATCCGCCTGCCAGCATACCGGTCTTATATACCATGCATACATAAACGGTATTTAATGAATTTTTGGCTCACTGGTAACCTGGGTTCCGTTCGGGTCTTGGATCGTGTATGGCTTCCTTCAGGATTGTTCAGACCGACATACCCCGCCTTTCCGTCCCTGCCAAGGCGCGCGGAATCGTCTGCCGATGCATTTTCCTGCGGGGTCGCGGGCGCGCATCCCTGAAGGGCCGCTGAATCAGCAGGTCTTGGATCCACCACAACAACAGAAGGAGGGAACAACATGGCCGCAACCGAAACGCAGAAGCCGCTCACTGCCGAGCAGCAGCAGGAACTGGATGAGGTGTTCGAGCGCGCAGCGAAGGCGCTGGCCGTCATCGAGACCTACGACCAGGCGCGGGTGGACCGTCTCTGCCAGGCCGTGGCCTGGGCCGTGGCCAACAAGAAGACGTTCACGCGCCTGGTGGCGATGGGCATCGAGGAGAGCCGGCTCGGGGATCCCGAGAGCCGGATGGGCAAGCGCATGAAGATCCGCGGCGTCCTGCGCGACGCCCTGCGCCAGAAGAGCGTGGGCGTCATCGAGGACCTCCCCGAGAAGGGCATCGTCAAGTACGGCAAGCCGGCGGGGATCGTGGCCTGCATCGTGCCGACCACCAACCCGGACCTGACTCCCGCCGGCAACGCCATCTACGGCATCAAGGCGCGCGACGTGGTCATCTTCTCCCCCCACCCCCGGTCCAAGAAGACCTCCTTCGAGACCGTGCGCCTGATGCGGGAAGCCCTGGAGCGCGAAGGGGCTCCGGCGGACATCCTGCAGTGCCTGACCAAGGTCAACATCCCCATGTCCCAGGCGCTGATGGCGCGCGCGGACGTGATCATCGCCACCGGCGGGCAGCCGATGGTGAGGGCCGCGTACAGCTCCGGCACCCCGGCGTACGGAGTGGGCTCCGGCAACTCCACGATGATCATCGACGAGACTGCCCACATCGATGAAGCGGCGCGCAACACCCGGCTCTCCAAGACCTCGGACTACGGTTCCGGCTGCTCCGCCGACGGCAACCTGATCATCGAGGAAAGCATCTTCGGCAAGATGGTCGCCCAGTTGCAGGCCGAGGGCGGCTACCTCGCCTCCCCCGAGGAGAAGGAACTCCTGCGCAAGGCCATGTGGGACGCGGAAGGGCACCGGACGCCCGACACCGTGGCCATCGCTCCGCAGAAGCTGGCCGCCGCCGCCGGATTCTCCATCCCCGCCGACCGCAAGTTCATCATGGTCCACGGCGACGGCATCGGCAAGCAGCACCTGTTCTCCAGCGAGAAGCTCACCACCCTGCTGGCGCTGTACAAGTACAAGGGCTTCGACCAGGCCCTCGAAATGATGCAGGGCATCTACAACGTGGGCGGGAAAGGCCACTCCTGCGGCATCTACTCCTTCAACGCCGACCATATCCACCGCCTGGGGCTCGCCGCGCCGGTGTCCCGGATCATGGTCCGCCAGCCCCAGTCCAAGGCCAACGCCGGCGCCTTCAACAACGGCATGCCCATGACGTCCAGCCTGGGCTGCGGGACCTGGGGCGGGAACATCATCTCCGAGAACGTCCATCTCAAGCATTACATGAACACCACTTGGGTTTCCGTGCCGATCAAGGAGGACAAGCCGTCGGATGAGGAGCTGTTCGGCCCCTTCTACGACGCGGCCCTGGAAGACGACATCTGGTAACGCTTGTGGCAGATTGGCCAGCCTGCACTCCGACCCGAGGGTTGAACGATCAAAGGAGCGACGCCATGGAAGACCTCATTTCCAACCAGTTGGTTCATTACCTTGAAGCGCGTGGCGTGGAACACGTGTTCGGCCTGTGCGGGCACACCAACATCGCAGTGCTGGCCGCCCTTTCCCAGAGCAAGAAGATCAAGTTCGTCAACACCAGGCATGAGCAGATCGCCGCCCATGCCGCCGACGGCTACGCGCGGGCGACCCGCAAGGCGTCGGTCCTGCTGACGCACCTGAGCCCCGGCCTGACCAACGCCGCCACGGGAGTGGCCAACGCTTCGCTGGACTCCATTCCCATGGTGGTGATCGCCGGCGATGTGCCGACCCACTACTTCGGGAAGCACCCGCACCAGGAGGTCAACCTGCACGCGGATGCTTCCCAGATGGAGATCTACCGGCCGTTCGTCAAGCGCGCCTGGCGCGTGGACTCGGCCCATCTGTTCCCGGAGATCCTCGAGAAGGCGTTCATCCTCGCCGAGAGCGGGCGCCCCGGGCCGGTGCTGATCGACGTGCCCATGGACATCTTCTCCAAGAAGATCGATACGTCCCTGTTCGAGCGCGTGCTGGCGAACCAGAGGCAGGTCGCCAAGCCGTGCCTCGACGAGGGCACCGCCGAGCGGATCGTCAAGACGCTCCTGGAGGCCAGGACTCCGCTCCTCTACGTGGGCGGCGGGATCATGCTGGCCGACGCCATGACCGAGCTGCGCGCGTTCGCCGAGCACCTGGACCTCCCCGTCGCCCACACCCTGATGGGCAAGGGGGCCCTTGCGGACGACCACCCGCTGATCCTCGGCATGACCGGCTTCTGGGGCACCAGGTTCATCAACGACAAGTGCAAGGGGGCGGATTGGATCCTGGCGCTGGGCACACGCTTCTCCGAGGCCGACTGCAGCTCCTGGGAGTCTGAATACACTTTCAATTTCCCGCCGACCCGGCTGATCCACATCGATATCGATCCGTCCGAGATCGGGCGGAACTATCCGGTCGCTTTCGGCGCCGTCGCCGACCTGAAGTCCGCGCTGGGCGCCCTGCTCAAGGCCGCACGCAGGCTCGCCCCGAACGGGGTCAGGCGGCCGGAGCTCCTGGCCGAGATGGCCGCCAACCGCGCGGACTTCGTCGCCGGCCGGCGGGAGAACATGGAGAGCGACGCCTGGCCGATGAACCCCGAGCGCATCCTGGCCGACCTGCGCCTGGCGCTGCCCCGCAACTCCGTCATCTGCACGGACGTCGGCTGGAACAAGAACGGCCTCGCCCAGCAGTACCCGGTCTTCGAGCCCGGCACCATCTTCACGCCGGGCGGTTTCGCGACCATGGGCTTCGGCTCGCCGGCCGCGCTGGGCGCCAAGCTGGCCCTGCCGGACCGCGTGGTCGTGGCCCTGGTGGGGGACGGAGGGTTCGGCCAGAACCCGGCCGCCCTGGCCACCGCCTTCGTCGAGGACATCCCGGTGATCTGGGTGATCATGAACAACCACGCCTTCGGCACCATCGCGGGCCTGGAGCTCGCCCACTTCGGGACGACCTTCGGGACCGTGTTCGAGAAGGACGGCGAGAGCTGCTCTCCCGACTTCGCCGCCATCGCCAGGGCCTATGGGGTCGAAGGGGTCCGGATCGAAGCGGCCGCGGAACTGAAGCCTGCCCTCGAGCGGGCGATCCAGATGCAGCGGCCCGTGGTGATCGATGTGCACATGAAGAACATCCCGACCCCCACGGCCGGTCACTGGAACATCATGGACATCTACTCACCCGGCCGCAAAGTGCACCACGTTGCCACCGACAAGTAAGCAAGCTCTCTGTCTGTCATAGGTACGGCACAGCGGAGGCTGGGGCCGCAGAACGCTGGATCACAACTCACCCTAGGGAGGGTACGTCCATGGCTTCCCAGTATTCACTTGCCCACCTGACCGTCCTCGGCTGCCCTCCTCCCGAGATGACCTACATCGCGGCCCGGGCCGGCTACGACTTCGTCAGCCTGCGCCCCATCTTCATGGGGCTGCCAGGCGAGCCGAACTACGCGCTGGCCGACAACCCTGCGATGTTGAAGCAGACCAAGAGGGCGCTCGCCGAAACCGGGCTCAAGCTCTACGACATCGAACTGGCGCGCATCTACGACCATATGCACCCCACCAAGTATCTGCCGGCCATGGAAGTGGCGGCCGAACTGGGCGGCCGTGCGGTGCTCTCGAGCATCTGGACGGAGGAGCGGGACTACGCCATCGAGATGTTCGGCCGGTTGTGCGACCTGGCCAAGCCCTTCGGCCTGACCGTCGATCTCGAGTACGTGCCCATCGCCGGCGTGCGCTCCCTCGCGGATGCGGCCCAGGTCCTCAGGGCCGTGAAGCGGGACAATGCCGGGCTGATGGTCGACACCCATCACTTCCAGCGCGCGGGGGATCGGCTCGAGGCCCTCGACGGACTGCCGCGGGAGTGGTTCCACTTCGCCCACCTGTGCGATGCGCCCGCGGAGATTCCCGCCGACCGGGACGAACTGACCCGCATCATGAGGGAGGGACGGCTCTACCTGGGCGAAGGCGGAATCGACGTGGCGGGCATCCTGAAACACCTGCCCGACGTGGTCTACTCGATCGAACTGCCGAACCTTGCCTATGTCCGTGAACTGGGCTACGCGGAACATGCCTGCCGATGCCTGGAAACGGCCCGGGCCTACGTGAAGGCGAACGTGGGCGAGCGTCATTTGACCGGATGCCCCTCGTAACCACCAACCCAATTCTCAGGAGGCTTCGATGATAAGCGGAAAGACCACCCTGATCGCGCACATCGGCTATCCCACCACGACCTTCAAGGCCCCGATGATCTACAACCCCTGGTTCGAGAAGCACGAGGTCGACGCAGTCGTCATGCCGATGGGCGTGAAGGCCGAGGACTACCCCAACGCATTGCGGACCATCTTCAAGTTCACCAATGTCCTCGGCGCGCTCATCACGATGCCGCACAAGGTGACCACGGTGGGGCTCGTGGACGAATGCACCGTCACCGCCAAGATCGCCGGGGCGGCCAACGCCGTGCTCAAGCGTCCCGACGGCACGCTGCTGGCCGACATGTTCGACGGCGCGGGTTTCACCCGGGGGGTCCAACGGAACGGCTTCAACCTGCGGGGCGCCCGGTGCCTCGTGGTCGGCTCGGGCGGCGTCGGCAGCGCCATCGCCGCGTCCCTCGCCGCGGACCACGTCGCCTCGATCGCGCTGTTCGACACGGTGGAGGCCTCCGCCAAGAGCCTTGCCGCCCGGTTGACGGCGCATTACCCGGACCTGGAAGTGAAGCTCACGTCCTCGGACCCCGCAGGCTATGACCTGGTCGTGAACGCGACCCCTCTGGGCATGAATCCCGACGATCCCCTTCCCTTCGACGTCTCGAGGCTGGCGCCCACCACCTACGTCGGCGAGGTGGTGCTGAAGAACGAGATCACCCCGATGCTCCGCCGTGCCAAGGAGCGCGGTTGCCGGTACTCGGTGGGCACGGACATGCTGTTCGAGATGATCCCCGCCTACCTGGAGTTCTTCGGCTTCGGCACGTCCACGCCGGATGAGCTCCGTTCGGTGGCCAGGATCAAGTACTGACGCGGCCCTGCGCGTCCCTGTTAATGAATTAGACAAGAAATCCCCCGGGACGAGATGAAAGCGGGCGCGCCCTTGACCGCCGCCCCGCGTTGGGTTATCGTCTTGGCACCCGAGGTCCCATGCTCACCTTCACCTATGCCTACGCCTACCGCTGGTTTACCGGCGGCGGACCGGTCATGGGAAGGGCACTGAGCTAGACGACAGCCCGAAGGATTTCCCACCAACCCGTCCGCCGCATCCTGGGGACGGGTTTTTTGCATGGACCTTCCCGTTCCCAGGCGCCGGCGGCCAGCACCCGGAGCCCCCATGACCCCCAGACCCGCGCCCAGACCACCCGCTCCCATCCGCCAAGGGATCGATGCAGCGGACCGTCAATGGATCCTGATCCTGGCCCGCCCCTTCGACGCCGGCCAGCAGTTCGAGCCGCCCTCGATCGCCGAGACCCTGACCATCGAACAATGCGGTTTCCCCAGGACCTACACCCTCAATGATGGGCTGGGGCCGGACCGCGGATCACCAGCCCTCGAACAAGCCAGGCTGCTGGATCAGCGCCGGGATGCGGATCGGCGCGGCTTCCCGGGTTTCGCCCTGGCGCCGCCTGCGTGAAGCGGCCTTGGCGGGGAAGGCGGACTGGAGCGCCTGGCGCACCGCGTCCAGGTAGTCCGGCTCCAGGATGTGCAGCCAGCCGTGGCGCGCCAGCAGGGCGTGGAACGGATCGTCGCGCAGCAGCCGGAGCGGTCCGGCCCAGGCTCCGGAGGCGCCGCTGGCCGCCGCGCGCCGGGCGAACACGGCCGGGTCCTGCATGGGCAGGAGCGGCGTGGCGGCCACCGTCACCCGCACTCCACCCCGGGCCAGCCGCTCCACCGCCGCCCAGCGGGAGGGGATGGCGGGAGCCTTGGGCTCGGTCACCTGGCGCACGGTGTCGTCGTCGGTGGGGATGGAGAACCCCACCGAGAGCCGGCCGCCGAAGGCCTTCAGCAGGTCCAGGTCCTGCAGCGCCAGGGGTGAGCGGGTATGCACCAGCACCTGGGTGGTGGGGCACTGCAGCAGCACCTCCAGGCAGCGGCGGGTGAGGCGGAATTCCCGCTCCAGGGGCTGGTAGGGGTCGGTGGCCGTGGCCAGGAACACCGATTGGCCGTGCAGGCGGTGGCGCTGGGCCCACAGGAGTTCCGGCGCGTTGAGCTTGGGCACCGCCCAGGCGCCCCATTCGTCCCGTCCATGCTGGGCGCCGGGCCCGCCGCCGGGCACCGGCTGGGGATAGTCCCGCACGTAGCAGTAGCGGCAACCGTGCCCGCAGCCCCGGTAGGGGCTCAGGGCGAACCCGAAACCGTAGCGCTCGTCCCGCTGGGGGCGCAGGATGCTGCGGGCTTCCTCCGGTTCCACCAGGAGGCCGTGGAACAGGGCCGGGGGCGCTTCGGGCGGAAACAGCGGGGAAGCCATACCGGCATTATTCGTCTTTTTTTCGTGGCGTCAAGGTTTATTGCCATTCTCGACGCTTCGTGCACCATTAGGAGGCAATCGACCATAGCCCGATCCGTTCTTTCCTTTCCTCCGCCTCGGGCCGAGCGAAGGTTCTAAAATCCCCATAACTCCCTGGGCCGCTCCCACTTCCGGACGGCCAGGTCCGCGCTCCAGCGCGAAAGGTGAATCCATGCATCACTTGAAAGGCAAGGCAGTCGTCGCCCAGGGCGGCGGGCCCACCGCGGTCATCAACCAGAGCCTGGTGGGGGTGGTCCAGGAGGCGCGCAAGTGGCCGTTCATCACCCACGTGTACGGCGCCCGGTACGGGGTGCGGGGCATCCTCAACGAGGATTTCCTGAACCTTACCCTGGCCACCCCGCACAACCTGGCGATGGTGGCCGCCACGCCGTCCTCGGCCCTGGGCTCCACCCGGGACAAGCCGGACGAGGAGTACTGCGCGCGCATGGTGGCCGTGTTCCAGAAGCACGAGGTGCGCTACTTCTTCTACATCGGCGGCAACGACTCGGCGGAGACCTGCCGGATCGTCGCCAGCTACGCCCGGGAAGTGGCCTACGACCTGCAGGTGATCCACGTCCCCAAGACCATCGACAACGACCTGCGGGTCACCGACCACTGCCCCGGCTTCGGTTCCGCCGCCCGCTTCGTCACGTCCGCCTTCGCCTGCCTGGACCTGGACAACTTCGCCATCCCGGGGGTGTTCATCGGCGTGGTCATGGGCCGCAACGCGGGCTGGCTGACCGCGTCGTCCGTGATGGCCCGCCGGGACCCCAAGGACGGTCCGCACCTCATCTACGTCCCTGAGCGGGAGTTCGACACGGACCGGTTCCTGGGCGACGTGCAGCGGGTCTACGACCAGCACGGCCGCTGCGTGGTGGCCCTGTCCGAGGGCATCGTCGACGCCAAGGGCCAGCCCGTGCTCATGTCCCTGCAGGGCGATGCGGAAGTGGATCCGTTCGGCAACGTGCAGCTCTCCGGGCGCGGCACCCTGGGGGACGCCCTGAGCGACCAGATCAAGCAGCGGCTCAAGATCAAGCGGGTGCGGTGCGACACCTTCGGCTACCTGCAGCGGTCGTTCCTGGGGGTGGTCTCCGATGTTGACGTGACGGAGGCCCGGGACGTGGGGGAGACCGCGGTGCACTTCGCTTCCAGCAAGGAAGAGAACGGATCGGTGGCGATCCAGCGCACCGGGGACTATTCGGTGGATTATTTCCTCACCCCCCTGGAGACCGTGGCGGCGGACATCAAGCCTTTGCCGCCCGAGTACCTCAAGGCCGGCCACGACATCGCCGACAGCTTCCGGGACTACGCCCGGCCCCTCATCGGCACCATCCCCTACTTCGACCGGCTCATCGCTCCGCCGGTGGCTTTGGAACGCTGACGGGCCGGCCCAGCGGCGGTATGCTGGCAGCACCGTCTGTCCGGGAGTCGCCATGCGTTTCGTCCGCTCGGTCCTGGCTCTATGCACCGCCCTGTACCTGGGCGCCCAGGAAAGCCTGGCGTTGCGGCTGCCGCCGCCCGCGGACGGCGGCCAGACCCTCGGCGCGGCCCTGGCGGGGCGCCGGACCGTGCGCACCCTGGTCGGACCCGGCCTGTCCCTGAAGGAGGCCTCCCAGCTGCTGTGGGCGGCCCAGGGGGAGAACCGCCCCGGCCGGCGCACCGTGCCGTCCGCCCGCGCCAAGTACCCCCTGGAGCTGTACCTGCTCACCGAAGGGGGCGAGGGCCTGGCGGCGGGCTTCTACCAGTACCAGAGCGCCGGGCACCAGCTGCGGAAGCAGGGTGACGGCACCCCCAAGAGCGTGCTGGGCGCCATCAAGGGCATGCAGTCCTGGATCCCCGCCGCCCCGGCGGTGTTCGTGCTGGCCGGGATGCCGACGCGCATGGACCCCTCCGGCAAGGGCCAGGCCATCTCCTGGACCTACTACGAAGGGGGCGCCGCGGCCCAGTGCCTGCTGCTCCAGGCCGCGGCCCTGGGGCTGGGCGCCGGCACCGCCGGCGGGGTGGACATGGAAGCCCTGGGCCAGGCGCTGAAGCTGCCGGCGGGGGTGCAGGTGCTCATCCTGCTGCCGGTGGGTCGGGAGAAGAGCGGATCCTAACTCCAATACGGTAGGCACAGTCAATTTGTGCAGTACGTTCCCTCGGCCGGCGATCCTGCGGTCAGGCCGAACAGCGCCAGGGCGGAGGTCGCCGTGCCGTGCCCGCGGACGGCCAGGAGCCCCGGCAGGATCCATGGGACACGCAGGAGCCGGCACTGGTTCCCAGGATGCTGCAGCCAGCGGGGCCTGTGGCGGCGGGCTGGGGGTGGGCGGGTGCGGGAGCTGAGGCGTTCTGGAATTTGAATTAATTATTGTTTATCATTTTTTCTCAAGTCCCGGGTTGGGCTTGACACTAAGGATTTGATGAAAATCATTCTCCTTTTTAAATAAAAATACTTCAAAATCGCCTTGACAATAATTCATTTAAATTAATAATTTATTAATTCGTGACCCTAGAGGTGTCCGCCTTCTTCGGGACGCCCTTGGCGGAACGTACCTTCTCCAGGAGTTGAAATGAAGAGAAACAAAGGCTTCACCCTGTTCGAGGCGGTGGTGGCCATCGCCGTGGTGACCTTGCTGGCCGGCATCCTCATCCCCATGACTGTCAAGTATGTCCACCAGGCCCGGGTCGCCAAGGCCATGAACGACATGCACGTGATCGGCGCGGCGGTGATGCAGCAGGTGGCCGATACGGGAGCCCGGCCCCGGGTGCCGGGCGGCGGCATGGACGGCTCGGGTGTCAACGTCTGGTTCTCCAATGGGCAGATGCCGAATGTTGTCAATGCCTTCATCCCTGCCGCCGCCGGAGGCCCGGCCGGACCGGATCTGGCCGCTGTTCCAGCCGGGAACACCTTCCTCAACCTGTTCACGGCGGGCGCGGCGGTGTTCAACCTGGGCGCGCCGATTCCTGGCCAGCACGCTCCCCGGTACCGCGGATCGTACCTGCCCGCCGACGTCGCCAACCTCACCGATCCCTGGGGCCGCGCCTACCTCATTTTGGGCTACAACGCGGAGGGCATCCGCCAGGATGGCCCCATCTGGATCGTCTGCGCAGGCCCGGACAACATGATCGACGGCTCGAACCTGAGCGAGCCCCTGCGGCAGCAATGGAACTACGTCAATCAGTCGACCGACGACATCGCCTTCCGGGTGCACTGAGGACCCGGGAGGAAAACGCCCACCCTGGGGCTGGTTCCCCGCCTCCCCGGGTGGAATTGGGGACCACCGTTCCTTCCGGACAATCCCATGAGAAAGAACAAGGGGTTCACCCTCTTCGAGGCGGTCATCGCCATCGCGGTGGTAACCCTCCTGGCCGGCATCCTCATCCCCATGACCGTCAAGTACGTCCGGCGGGCGCGCATCGCCAAGGCCACGAACGACCTGAAGGTGATCGGCGCGGCCGTGGCCCAGCAGATCGCCGACACGGGGGCCCGGCCCCGGGTGGACCTGACGGCCCAAGGCGGCCCCAACGGTTCCGGCAATGCCATCTGGTACTCGGCCGGCAACCCACCGGACGTGGAGGGAGGCGCAGCGGCTGTCGCTTTGCCTGATCCCGGCGCAAACCGGTTCAGCAACCTGTTCGACCTGGACGATCCCGCCGGCATGCGGCTGTTCGGCCTGAGGGGCATGCCCCAGGGCGGCCCGCACGCGCCCCGGTACCGCCGGCCCTACCTGGGCGGAGACGTGGCCACCCGCACCGACCCCTGGGGCCGCGCCTACCTCATCCTGGGCTACAACGAGAACGGCCACCGGGACGAGAGCGCCATCTGGATCGTCTGCGCGGGCGAAGACAACACCATCAATGCCGGCAACCTCGGCCTGGACGGCCGCCTGCCACGGGCCTGGCACTACGACCTCGCAGGCTCGGGCCGCAACATCGTCCTCCGGGTGCACTGAACCCATGCCCGGATGACCCCACCCGAAGACAAGCCATGGACGCTTCCACCATCAGCACCCTGCCGGCCCGCGGGCGCCTGGGCGAGCGCCTCCTGCACGGGGGCCAAGTGGCGCCCCGGCAGCTGGCCGAGGCCCTCCAGGACCAGCAGCGCACCGGCGCCCTGCTGGGGGAGACCCTGGTCCGCCTGGGGCACCTGGCCCCCCGGGCCCTGGGGCCGGCGCTGGCCGCCCAGGCGGGAGTGCCCTGGCTGGACCTGGCCAAGGCGACCCTGGCCCCGGAGGCCCTGGCCCTGGTGCCGGAACCCCTGGCCCGCCAACTGAAGGTGCTGCCCGTGGCCCTGGAAGGGGAAGCGCTGCGCCTGGCCATGGCCAACGTCTTCGACCTGGACGCCCTGGGCCAAGTGGAGGCCCGCTGCCGCCGGCCGGTGGCGGTGGCCGGCGCCGACCCGGAGGACCTGCAGGCCCGCCTGGCCCAAGCCTACGGCGACCGCACCAGCCTGGACCAGGCGGCGGCGGAGGCCCTGCGCCAGGTGGAGGCCGGCGCCGAGGCGGCGGAAGACCCGCCCATCACCCGCCTGGTGGACCAGCTGCTGCTCAAGGCCCTGCGGGACCGGGCCACGGACCTGCACCTGCAGCCCGGGGAACAGGCCCTGGGCTGCCGCTACCGGGTGGACGGCGCCCTGGTGTCCGGGCCGGACCTGCCCAAGGCCCTGCAGGCGCCGGTGACGGCCCGGCTGAAGGTGCTGGCCGGGGCCGACCTGGCCGAATCGCGCCGGCCCCAGGACGGCAGGTTCCGGCTGCCGGGCGACGGCCGGACCGTGGACGTGCGCGCCAGCTTCCTGCCGGTGCAGCACGGGGAGAAAGTGGTCCTGCGCTTCCTGGACCAGGGCGGCCGGGTGCCGGGCCTGGACCAGCTGGGCATGCCGGCCGGCATCCTGGAAGCGTTTTCCGCCATGCTGGCGCGGCCGCACGGGATGCTGCTGGTGACCGGGCCCACCGGTTCCGGCAAGACCACCACCCTGTATTCGGCCCTGCAGCGCCTGAACACGCCGGACCGGTGCCTGGTGACGGTGGAGGACCCGGTGGAGTACGAACTGGCCCAGGTGGCCCAGTTCGCAGTGAACCCCAAGGCCGGCCTCACCTTCGCCGCCGGCCTGCGGGCCATCCTCCGGCAGGACCCGGACATCATCCTGGTGGGCGAGATCCGGGACCCGGAGACCGCCGGCATCGCCTTCCGGGCCGCCATGACCGGCCACCTGGTGCTCACCACCCTGCATACGGGGGACCCGGTGGGCGCCCTGCCCCGCCTCCGGGACCTGGGCATCGGCAGCCTGGACCTGGCCACGGCGATCCTGGGCATCCACGCCCAGCGTCTGGTGCGCCTCACCTGCCCGCACTGCGCCGGGCCGGAGACCCCGGCGCCGGAAGAGCTGGCCCAGGCGGCCGGCGCCGGCCGATGGCAGCGCGGCGCCGGCTGCCTGGCCTGCGGCGGCACCGGCGTCAAGGGCCGGCGGGCGGTGCATGACCTGCTGGCCATGACTCCGCCGGTGCGGGCCCTGGTGGCGGCCGGCGCGCCGCCGGCGGAGGTGGAGGCCCAGGCCCGCCGCCAGGGCAAGGCCAGCCTGCGCGAGCATGCCCTGGCCCTGGCCCGGGCCGGCACGATCACCCTGCACGAGGCCCTGCGGGTCACGGCGGCGGAGGATTGACCGTGCCCGCCTACGCCTTCACCGCCCGCAGCAGCCGGGGCGAAACCCGGCGGGGGCAGCGGCATGGGGCGAACGAGACGGCCCTGGCCGAGGAGCTGGCCCGGGAGGGCCTGTTCCTGATCGCGGCCGAACCGGCCCGGCCCAGGCCCAGCCGGCGGCGCCGCCTGCGGCTCGGGACCGCCGACCTGGCCGCCTTCCTGCTGCACCTGGCCACCTACCTGGAGGCGGGGGTGCCCCTGCTCACCGCCCTGGGCGATTTCCGCGACCCGCACCAGCCGCGCCTGACCCGGGCGGCCGAGGACATGGCGGCGCGGATCGCCGAGGGCACCCCCTTCTCCCGGGTGATGGAAGCCTACCCCGAGCTGTTCCAGCCGGTGCACGTGGGCATGGTGCGCGCGGGCGAGGCCGCGGGCCGGCTGGACCCGGCTCTGCGGCAGGTGATCCGCCTGCTGGAGTGGAACGCCAGCCTGGGCGCCCAGGTGCGCCAGGCCGCCACCTATCCCTTGCTGATGCTTGGGCTGCTCCTGGCGGTGGGCCTGCTGGTGAGCTCCACCACCCTGCCCCACATCATGGACCTGCTGGAAGAGCTGAACGTGGACCTGCCGGCGGTGACCCGGGTGTTCCTGGCCCTGGGCCATGCCCTCAAGGCCTACGGCTGGGTACCGCCGGGGGCGGCCGCGGCCCTGTGGCTGGCGCTGCCGCCGCTGCTGCGGCGTCCGGCCTGGCGCCGGCGCTGGGACACGGCGGTGCTGGCCCTGCCCCTGGCGGGGCCCCTGGAGAGCCGCCTGGCCCTGTCCCGCTTCGCCCGTTCCCTGGCCGCCCAGTATGCCTCCGGAATCCCCCTGGCGGACGCCCTGCGCGGCTGCGAGCAGGTGACCGGCAACGCCCGCCTGGGACAGGCGGTGGCCGCCATCCGGATTGGGGTGGAGCAGGGCCAGCGCCTCTCCGCCTGCGCCGCCCGCTCCGGGCGCTTCCCGCCCCTGGCCCTGCGCCTGCTGGCCATCGGCGAGGAGACCGGCCGTCTGGAGGAGGCCTTGGAAAGGCTAGCCGCCCACTGCGACGCCCAGGTGGCGGCCGGGACCCGGGTGTTCTTCCAGGTGCTGGAGCCGGCCATCAAGGTCGCCCTGGCCGGCCTGGTGCTGTTCGTGGCCCTCGCCATCATGCTGCCCATCTACACCCTCATCGGGGGCATCCATGGCGCGGCCTGAGCAGGGTGCCCGGGACCGGACGCGCACCGGCGGCTTCACCCTCCTGGAGGTGGCGGTGGTCCTGGGGGTGCTGACCATCCTGGCGGGCATGTTCACGCCGCTGGCGACCCGCACCGTGGCGCGCCAGCGGGAGGAGGCCACCCAGGAGGGCCTGCGCCTGGCCTTCGAGGCGCTGTTCGGGCGCCGGGACCGGACGGTGCCGAACCTGCGCTCGGACTGCGGCTTCGCGCCCCCGGCGGGGCCCCTGGGGAACCTGGACGTCCTGGTGGGCCGGAGCGGCATCCCGGCCTTCGGGCTGCAGCCCGGCGACAGCGCCCTCCTGCCCTGGGGCTGGCGCGGACCCTACTGGCTGGGACCGGTCCGGGACGGCCATCCGGCGGACGCCTGGGGCAACCCCCTCCAGGTGGAGAACCGGGACGGCGGGGTCCGGGTGCTCTCCATGGACCCGGCCCGGGGGCCGGGAGCGATCCGGTTGGCTTATCCGGAAGCCCCGTTCCCCTGGGCGAGCCTCCAGTCCACCCTGGTCCTCTCGGTCGTCCCGGCCGAACCGGGGCCCGCCGGGCCCCGCTACGGGTGCGTCGGCGTGGAAGAACCGCCGGGCGGATCGGCCCTGGCCGGGGCCCCGGGCGGGCGCAGGGGCACCGTGCGCCCCCTGGCCGGCTCCCGGCTTGAGGCAGGGAGCCGCATCGGCCGGGTTCCGGAGGGGTACACCCTCGTCCAGGAGGGGTCCGGGAACCAGACGCTGGTGTACCAGCTCACCGCCGGCCGGGCCGTGGTGGTGGTGAAGGCCTGGGCCGGCGGGATGCCGGGGCTGGACGGCATCTGGTCCACCAGCCAGCAGATCCCCCTGGACTGCCGGCCCGGCGAGACCCGGGTGCTGCGGGTGACCCCATGAGCCTCGGCCGCGGGCTCACCCTCTGGATCACCGGCCGCGGCGCCCAGCTCCTGCGCGCCGGCGGCGAACCGCTGCTGGAGCTGGCCGACCCGGCCGCTCCCGCGGGCGGCGAAGCCCCCGGCCTGGCCCTGCGCCGGCTGCTCGCCCCCCGGACGCCGGTGCAGGTCATCCTGGGCGTGCCGGAACTGGCCGTCCGCTGCCAGGACACGCCCTTCCTGGACCCCCGGGAACAGGCCCAGGCGGCCCGGCGGCTGCTGCGGGAAGCGGAGGCGGCCGGCGCCGGTCGCGCCGCCCATGTGCTGGACGCCGATCCGCTGGCGGAGGGGGGGCACGTGCTGTGGCTGGCCTCCTGCCCGGAGCCGGCGCTGGATCCCTGGCTGGACCTGCTGCGGGAGGCCGGGGCCCGGCCGGTCTGGGTGCTGCCCTGGACCCGGGCGCTGCGGGCGGCGGGGCCGGACGACGCCCCGGAAGCCCTCTACCTGGCCCTGGAGCCGGGCGTCGGGCACCTGCTCTGCTTCCGCGGCCGCGCCCTGCGGTTCAACCGCTCCTTCCCCCTGCCGCCGGGCCTGGACCTGGAGGCGCTGGCCCCCGCCGGCCTGGACACCCTGCGCGCCGCCGTGGGCGCCGCCCTGACTCTGTTCGTGCAGTTCCTGCGCCAGAAGCACCGGGACGCCGTGCCGCGCGCCCTGGTGACCGCCGGGGTGCCGGCGGAGGCGCAGCCCCTGCTGGACCGCCTGGCCTGGGACCTGGACCTGGAGTGCCGGGACCTGGGCCGGAGCCTGCCCCAGGTCCTCATGGCCGGGGCGGCCCGGGAGCGGAGCCGCTCGCAGCCCCTGGACCTGCTGCCCCTGGAGATCCGCCAGGCCCGGCAGCGGGCGGTGTTCCGCGCCACCGTGGTGGCCGCCCTGGCGGCGCTGCTGGTGCTGGGCGGCGGCGGCAAGGCCTTCCTGGTCCTGCACGAGGCGGCGCTGACCCGGGAGGCGGACCAGGCGGAGACGGTGCTGGCCAGGCGCCAGGCCCAGGCCCGGGACGGGGACGCCGTGGCCCGCCAGCGCTTCGGCCTGCTCCGCGCCCGCTGGGCCGAGGCCCGGCAGAAGCTGGCGGTGGAGCGTCTGGAGCAGGTGGGGGTGCGGGTCTTCCAGGTGCCGGCCGGGGTGGAGCTGCAGCGGGTGGAGATCCGCCAGGAGCCCGGGGACGGCGTGGCGGACCGCTTCCGGGTGGAGGGTTCGGCGGCCAGCGCCGGCGCCTTCTCCCTGGGCCGTTTCGCCGCCTATTACGAACACCTGGCGGGCCTGCCGGGGGTCCAGCTGGAGCCCCTGCGCCAGGTCCAGGTCGCCGACCGCCCGCAGGACACCGGCCCTGGCCCCGGACCGGCCGTCACCCGCTTCCAGGTGGAGGGCCTGGCCCGATGAACCGCCGCCGCCTGTTCCTGTTCGCGCTGCTGGCCCTGCTGCCGGCGCTCGGCTACGGCCTGCTGATCCGCCCCTCGCGCCGGCGCATCGCCGCCCTGCACCAGCGCATCCAGGCCGCCCACGCCGCGATCCTGAAGACGGAAGGCTACACGCCGCTGAGCGCCGCCGAACGTTCGCTGCTGGAGGATTTGGCGGAGCCCTGGCGGGCCCGCATTCCGGCGGTGGACGGCGACGGCGGCCGGCTGGCCCTGGTCGACCGGGTGGCCGCGGAGCTGGGTGCCGCCCTGCGCCGGAGGGGGGTGCCGGTGGGCAGCCTGCGGGCGGTGCTGGAGCCGGTCCAGGTGGACGCCACGCTGCCCGATGTCCCGCCGCCCCCGCCCCGGTCCGGCGGCCCCTCCAAGGGGCCCGAAGCTCCCCTGGACGCCTGGGTCCTGGAGGTGGAGGTCCCCGGCGGCACCGCCCGACTGTTCCAGGCCCTGGCGGCCCTGCCGCGGACCGGGCCCGTCCTCGAGCCGGTGGGCCTGCGCTGGGACCGGTCCCCGGGCGCAACCGGCGCCCCGGCCGTCCTGCACCAGTACCTGCTGCTGCGCAGCTACTACCACTAGGAACCTGACCATGTCGTTCGCCGAGCGCCACAAGATCTGGCTCCTGCCGCTGCTGATCCTGGCGGCGGCGGCGGTGCTCTGGCACAACCTGTCCGGCGGGGAAACCCCGGCCGCCCCGCCGCCGGCGGACGAATTCCTGAAGGCGGCGCCGCCCCCGGCGTCGGCGCCGGACGCCTTCGGGGCCGACCTGCAGGCCCTGGCAGTGCTGCCGCCGGCCGCCGCCGACCCGGCCCCCCTGTTCAAGGCCGGGCGCCAGCCCCTGCCGCCCGCGGCCCTCCGGCCCACCGCCCCGCCCAGCCTGCACCCGCAGCTTTGGGCCAGGCTCTGGAGGCCGCCGGCGCCGCCCCGGCTGGCGCCACCCGCCGGCCCCGCGCCCCGCCGGGTCGATTTCCTCTTCGCCCAGGGCGACCGGCAGGAAGCCTGGATGGGCGGACGCCCCTACCGGCCCGGCGCCGACCTGGGCGGAGGCTACACCCTGCGCCGCCTGGCCGCCAGCGGCGCCGTGGCGGCGGGCCCGGCCGGAGACGTGGCCATCCCCCTGAACGCCCAGCCAGCCCCTTCAGCCTTGAAAGGTCCTCCATGATGAGCCCCAGCCTGCTCCCCGTGCTGCTCCTGGTCGCCCCCCTCCGGGCCCAGGCGCCGCCCGCTCCCATGGACATCACCGTGGGCGACGCGGACCTGCGGGACGTCCTGCGGGCGGCCACCGCCGACACCGACCTGAACCTGATCTTCGAGCCGGGGCTGGACACCCGCGTGCAGGGCCTGAACCTCAAGGGCGCCACCCTGGACGAGCTGCTGGACCAGGTGCTGCCGCGCCTGGGCCTGCGCGCCAGCCGCGAGGGCCGCAACCTCTACGTGCAGAAGAGCGAGGAGGACCTGCGCTTCTACCACCTGGACCAGCTGGCCATGGCCCGCTCCGGCAGCAAGACGTACCAGGTGAACGGCTCCGCCCAGGGTGGCGCGGCCGGGACCGGCGGCGGCGCCGGAACCGCGGGGACCCCCGGTCCGGCCGGCGGCGGTGCCTACAGCACGTCCTACACCTCCTCGGTGGAGCTGGAGTCCGCGTCCGACCCCTGGGGGGAGGTGGAGAACGGATTGATGCTGCTGGTGTTCGGGCGCACCGTGGAGCGCCAGGCGGCACCGGCCGCCGCCGGCTCCGCGCCCTCCTCCGGAGCCGCCGCCTCCGCCACCGCCCCGCGCGGCTATGCCAGCGGCGGCCGCACCCTGCTCATCCAGCCCGGCAGCGGCCTGGTGGCGGTGAGCGCCGATCCGGCCACCCAGCGGCGGGTGGCGGCCTACCTGAAGGAAGTGCAGGGGCGTGCCGAGCGGCAGGTGCTCCTGGAGGCCCGCATCGTCGAAGTGGCCCTGAACAACGACAGCCAGATGGGGGTGGACTGGACCGGCCTGGCCTCCCAGAACGGCAATCCGGGCAACGCCTCCTTCTCCAGCGGCCAGGTCAACAACCCGAACGTGGGCGCCAGCCAGGGCCTGCTGACCATCATCGCCCAGAGGGGGCGGGTGCAGGCCACCCTCACCGCCCTGGCCCGGGACCAGCGGCTGAACGTGCTGAGCGCGCCGAGGCTGGCCACTCTCAACAACCAGAAGGCGATCCTGCGGGTGGTGCAGGAGCAGGCCTACGCCCTTCCCAGCAGCCAGATCACCCCAGGCACGGCCGCCGGCGGCGCCATTGCCACCACCCAGCTGACCCCCCTGATCGTCCCGGTGGGCATCACTTTGGACATCCTGCCCCAGGTGGGCGACGACGGCTACATCTCCCTGTCGGTGAACCCCAGCATCTCCGAGGTGGCTTCCACCAGCACCTGGTCCGAGAACCTGGACAACCAGAACCAGACCCTCAACCTGACCCTGCCGGTGATCAACCGCCGGGACCTGGACGCGGTGGTGCGCGTGAAGAGCGGCGAGACCCTGGTGCTGGCCGGCATCATCATGAAGCGGGAGAACCGGGACAACCACGGCATCCCCTGGCTGCGCAACATCCCCATCCTGGGCGCCCTGTTCACCAAGAACGAGAAGAGCGTCAGCCGGACCGAGCTGGCCATCTTCATCACCCCCACCCTGATGGACACCCCCGACCAGGTGTCCGCCGAGCGCGGCCATGCCGAGGAGCGCCTGAAGCAGGCGGGGCAGGACCTGGACCCGCCGCCCCCGCCGGCCAGGCCCAGCCTGAAGGAGCCCTGACCCTGTCGCGACGCCCGCCTCGAGCCGCCGGCAGTCCCGGCCGTCGATTCCGGCCCATCCCGGCGCTTGGGCAGCCCCAGGGCAAAAGCCGTAAGCGCAGAGGGAGCGCAGGCACAGAGGACGCGGAGGAGGCCCAGGTTCCCCTGGCGGGCGCCGGCCCGCTCGCGGTATGGCCCGCCAGGCCCCGCCGGCACCGGGCAGAACTCCGTCCAGATCGTCGTTCGCGTCCCGGCCCATCAGCACGGGCGATGGGCCGGGACACGCACGGTTCCCTAGGCCCAGACCATCTCCGCGCCGAAGTGGCGCAGGTACTTGCTCTGCTTGGCGATGCGCACGCCGCGCACCTGCCCGGCCTTGGCCTTGACCTCGCAGATCACTTCGGCGGCGAAGTCGAAGTGGCTCTGGGTGTAGACCCGCCGGGGGAAGGCCAGGCGCACCAACTCCATGTTGCTGTAGGTCTCGGTGCCGTCCTCCAGCCGCTTGCCGAACATCACCGAGCCGATCTCCACGCCGCGGATGCCGCCTTCCAGGTAGAGGGCGTTGGCCAGGGACCAGGCGGGGTAGTCCTTGGGCTCAAGGTGGGGCAGGAAGGCCTTGGCGTCGATGTAGACCGCGTGGCCGCCGGTGGGCTGGACGATGCTCACGCCCCCGGCCAGGAGCTTCTCGCCCATGTACTCGGCGGTGCGCAGCCGGTAGCGCAGGTAGTCCTCGTGCAGGACCTCCTCCAGGCCCACCGCCAGGGCCTCCAGGTCGCGCCCGGCCAGGCCCCCGTAGGTGGGGAAGCCTTCGGTGAGGATCAGCATGTTGCGGCAGGCTTCCACCCAGGTGGCGTCCTTGAGGGCGATGAAGCCGCCGATGTTGACCATGCCGTCCTTCTTGGCGCTCATGAGGCAGCCGTCCGCCAGCCGGAACATCTCGTGGGCGATGTCCTCGGGGGTGCGGTCCTGCATGCCCGGCTCCCGCAGCTTGATGAACATGGCGTTCTCGGCGAACCGGCACACGTCCAGGATCAGGGGCTTGCCGTACTTCTTCAGCAGTTCGCTGTAGGCCCGCAGGTTGGCCAGGGACACCGGCTGGCCGCCGCCGGAGTTGTTGGTGAGGGTGATCATGGCGAACGGGATCCGGTGCCCTTCGCGCTTGAGCAGGTCCTCCACCTTGCCCAGGTCGATGTTGCCCTTGAACGGGTGGAGGGTGGCCGGCTGGGTGCCCTCGGGGATCACCAGGTCCACCGCCTCGGCCCCGTCGAACTCCAGGTTCGCCCGGGTGGTGTCGAAGTGGGTGTTGTTGGGGACGATGTCCCCCCGCTTGGTGGCCACCCCGAAGAAGATCCGCTCGGAGGCGCGGCCCTGGTGGGTCGGAATGATGTGCTCGTAGCCGGTGAGCTTCTGGATCACCTCCTGGAGCCGGTAGAAGCTCCGGGCGCCGGCGTAGCTCTCGTCGCCCAGCATGATGGCGGCCCACTGGCGGGAACTCATGGCGCCGGTGCCGGAGTCGGTGAGGAAGTCGAGGATCACGTCCTCGGCGCGCAGCTTGAAGACGTTCAGCTTGGCATCTTCCAGCAGCTGGACCCGCTGGTCGCGGGTGGTCATGCGGATGGGTTCCACACTCTTGATGCGGAAGGGTTCGATCATGGTCTTGGGCATGGGCAGGCCTCGGGCAGGGAATAGGGAAAGTGGAATGGAAACACGCAGTTACGAACGTCCGGCCTCAGGCCGCGGCGTCGCCGCACGAGGATCGCGGCTCGTGCTCGGCTCTCCGTTGCTTCATCCTGCATCCTGGGATCATGGCACCCACCTTTTTACCAGAGCGGGCTGGGAAGCTGAAGGCTCTGAGCGCCGGTCACCGGTCACATTAATTAAACATGCAACCTGATGGGGGTCGGCGGTCCAGCCTATTCCACCCGGAACCGGGCGTCCACCACCGTCACCCCGGCGGGGGTGCCGATCAGGGGGTTGAGGTCGAGCTCCTTGATCTCGGTGGCGAAGCGCAGCAGGGTCGAGAGGTGCACGATGACCTCGGCGAACTTCTTCTCGCTGACGCCCTCCTTGCCCCGGGCGCCCTTGATGATCCGGTAGCTCTTCAGGGAACGGATCATGGAATGGGCTTCGTGGTAGGTGAGGGGCGCCAGGCCCGAGGCGACGTCCTCCAGCACCTCCACGAAGATCCCGCCCAGGCCGCACAGCACCACGTGGCCGAACTTCGGCTCGTACTTGGCGCCCACGAACAGCTCCGTGCCGGACAGCATGGCCTGCACCATCACCCCCTTGGCCCCGCGGATCCGCATCATGCGCTCGAACTCGGCCAGCAGGTGCTCCTCCGACTTGACGTTGAGGGTGACGCCGCCCACGTCGGACTTGTGCAGGGGGCCGACCACCTTCATGACCAGGGGATAGCCGGTCCCGGCGGCCAGGGCCAGGATCTCCTCCCGGGTGCCGCCCACGCCCTCCTTGACCAGGGGTATGCTGGCAGCCTCCAGGAGCGCCTGGATGGTCTTGGGCGGAACGTAGCCCCGCTCGCAGGTGTCGATGATGGCGCGGATCCGGGGGATGTCCACGCCGTGCAGCTCGATCTTCTCCTGGGCCGGGGGCGGGGTGTTGTGCACGCTGGTGAGCGCGCGGCCCAGCAGCACTTCGTCCGGGAAGCTGACGTGGTTCTCGGCGAGGAAGAATTCCACCTCCTTCCGGGCGGTGATCACGGACGGCAGGACCGGGAAGATGGGTTTCCGGCTGGTGGCCATCTTCTCGTGCAGCACTTTGTAGACGTCGAAGATCTCCGACAGGCCGGGCGTCCCGAAGATCACCACCATGCCGTCGATGTTGTCGAAGTCCCGGTTGCAGGCGTCGATGATCAGGCCCAGGTGCTCCGCGGTCCCGGTGGCCAGGAAGTCGATGGGGTTGGCCACGGAGGAGCCGGGCAGCAGGCGGCTGCGCAGCTCGTCGGCCCTGGGGCCGGCGATCCTGGGGATCTCCAGGCCTCCGGCGGAGAGGGCGTCGGTGAGCATCACCGCCGGGCCCCCGGCGTGGGTGATGATGGCGATCCGCTTGCCGTGCAGCGCCTTGTGCTGGAAGACCCCGACCACGGTGGTGAGCTCCTCCCGCCCGAAGCAGCGCACGATGCCGGCCTTGCGGAACAGGGCCTCCACCGCCAGGTCGGAGCTGGCGATGGCGCCGGTGTGGCTGGACGCGGCGCGGCTGCCCGCCTCCGAGGTGCCGGCCTTGATGGCGGCGATCTTGCAGCCCTTGCGGATCAGCGAAGAGGCGTGCTCCAGCAGGGCATCCGGATCCTTGATGGTCTCCACGTAGAGCAGCTTGATCCTGGGGCTGGTCTCCGGGTCGAAGGTCTCGTCCATGTACGCCAGGACGTCCTCCACTCCGGTCTGGGCGCTGTTGCCCACGGCGAACACGTTGGCGAACTTGATGCCCTTGAGGATGGCCGACTCCATGATGAACACCGCCGTGGCGCCCGAACCGGAGATGAAATCGCACCCTTCGGCGGTCAGCTCCGGGATGGGCAGGGTGAACATGCTCGCGTGGTTCGGCGTGAGCACGCCGGTGCAGTTGGGCCCGATCAGGCAGCCGTCCACACTGTCCACCAGGGCCACGATCTGCTTCTCGAGCCGGGCCCCCTCCTCGTTCTCCTCGCTGAACCCCGCGGAAATGATGATGAACGCCCGGGTGTTCTTGCGCCTGGCCAGCACCTCGACCGCCGCCGGGCAATGGGCTGACGCCACGGCCAGGATGGCCAGGTCCGCCTCCGGCAATTCCTCCAGGTTCCGGTACGACTTGATCCCCTGGACCTCGTCCTGCTTCGGGTTGGCCACGCAGAGCTGGCCCTTGAAGCCGTGGTCCAGGAGGTTCTTGAGGATCTTCCCGCCGGGCTTGTGGATGTCGTTGGAGGCGCCGACCACGACGATGCTGCGGGGGTTCATCAGGGCGTTGTTGATCATGGGAGCCTGGTCCGGAGAAAGGAATGTTGAGGGCAAATGGAGCAGCAAGCCATCTTGCTGGATTCCTTCGGGACTTGGGTCACGTTTTCAGCCCCCGAAGCTCACCCACCCCGCCCGGCCCGGGACCTCCCGCCGGCCGAGGGCCCGGGCCGGGGGGCCCGCGGCCTTGAATTCCGGCACCCAGTCGGCGTGGGTGCGGGTGCGCACGCCCCGGTCCCTCAGCCCCTGCAGGAAGGCCTGGAAAGTCCCGGCCAGGGCGCCCCCCTCCACCTCCGTGTGCAGGGCGTAGACGTTGAGCGCATCCTCCCGGATCAGGCCCCACACCTCCTGGTTCACCTGGCCGGGGGTGCGCCCGTCCAGCCCCAGCAGTTCGTCCAGGGTGGGCAGGGTGGTGGGCACCTGTAGGGTCTTGAGCGCGCGCTCCCGCACCACCGGGTAGAACGGGTCCAGGCCCCGGCAGTCGCCGGCGTAGTCCAGCCCGTAGGCTTCCTGCAGTTCCAGGGTGGTGTCGTTGCAGCGCCAGGCCGGGCTGACGGCGCCCCTGGCCCGCTCCCCGAACACCGCGGCGAACGCCTCGTGGGCCTGCCGGTACCAGTCCGCCAGCCACTGGCGGGACTTGCGGTCCAGCAGGTCGTGGTACTGCACGTGGTCCCAGCCGTGGATGGCCACCTCGTGGCCGGCCTCCCGGGCCTGGCGCATGGGTTCCGCGGCCCGCTTCCAGATGACCGGCGCCGGCAGCAGGGTGCCGTACATCATGGTCTTGAGCCCGTACAGGCGGCCCGCCCCGGTGCGGCGCATCTTGGCCAGGAAGCCCTTGCGGAAGATCCGGCGCAGGGCCTTGCCGCTGTTGTCCGGGCCGAAGCAGAAGAAGAAGCTGGCCTGCATGCCCTGGCGGTCCAGCATGCGCAGCAGGGCCGGGATGCCCTTCAGGCTGCCCTCCAGGGTGTCCACGTCGACGCGCAGGGAGATGGTCTTCATGGGACCCATTGTGGCAGACTGCCTCCGGGGGCGGCTCCAGGGAAGTCTCAGCCCTGGGCCTCGGTCTGCTGGATGGTGAAGGACTGGGCCCGGAGCAGGTCGTTCTCCAGGCACCTGGTCAGCTCATCCACCCTCCGGGCGCAGGCGTGGCCGCAGATGGTGCGGTGCCGTTCGATCTCTCCGGGCCGATCGTCCAGGTTGCTGTCGACGGAGGCGATGACCAGTTGCAGTTCCCCCACCAGCGTGCGTTCCAATTCGGCCAGCCGGTGGCTGCCCGCCAGCCCCACCAGGGCGGTGTGGAACTCGATGTGGGCGGCGGCGATCCCGGCGGGGTCGTCGGCGGTGGCCTGGACAGCGTACGCTGCAAAGGCGCGGGCGAGGGCCTCCAGGGCGGAATCGGAACAGGTGGCGGCGGCCTTCGCCGCTTCCCGCTCCAGCATGAACCGCGCCCGGAAGATGTCCTCCACCTCGGCCGCGGTGAGGCGGCGCACGGTCACCCCGCGGTTGGGGACCTTGTCCAGCAGCCCGCCGGCCATGAGCGCCTGGATGGCCTCCCGCAGGGTCCCGCGGGCCACGCCCAGCTGCTTGGCCAGGGAGATCTCCCGCAGGGGCTCCCCGGGCTTCAGGGCGCCGCTGAACACCGCGTGGCGGAGCGCCATGGCCACTTTCTCGACGGTGGTGGAACGATCAATGTCCAGCAGCTTCAACCTGTACTCCCGTCATGTCATGCCGCAGGCCCGCGCCCGCAGGGTTGCGTCCCGTCATCGGACCCATCATAACCAAGGACCACGGTGGACCCATCGGTCCCTCCTCCGGCTCAAAGCATTTCCGCCAGCGCCCGGGCGGTGAGGGTGGTGGCGCACAGCACCGGCAGGCCGGCGGCGTCGCGCACCGCGGCACGGTGCTCCTCGGTGAAGCCCATGCAGTCCAGGTAGACCAGCCGGGCGCCCCGGGCGGCCAGATCGCGTCCCGCGGCCTGGGCCGCGGCCAGAGGGTCGGATGGGGAGGCGGCCGCGCAGATCACGTCGGGGACGTAGGGCCGCCACTGGGCGGGTGCCTCGGGCAAGTCCTCGGCGGGTCCGATGAGGCCCAGTTTCCGGTCCCGGGCAGCGGCGCCCACCGCCCCGCGCAGGATCCAGATCGGCTGGATGACCCCGGGGCAGGCCTCGGCCAGGAGGGGGAATTCCCCCGAGCACATCAGGAGGACCCGGTCGCAGACCCGGGCGAGGTCGTCCGCCGCCGCCAGCAGGCGGGGCAGGATCAGCGCCCGGGAGATTCCGACGGCCGTTCCCGAACGCAGGTGGGTCTCCAGGGGGACCTCTCCCGGCCCGGCGAGCAGGCTGTCCCGCCGCCCCGGCTCCAGGCCGTCCAGGGCGCCCCGTTCCAGGATCTCCACCCCGGGGCCCAGGACGGCCCGGAACACGGCTGCCGGGCACGGGCGCGGAGTCTCGCCCAGGGCGAGCAGGCCGAGACGCTTGATGGGTGTGTTCATGGCGATGCCTCCGTTCCGGGCGCCGGGATCACCTGGCCTGCCCGGACCGGTGGACCACCCCGCCTTCGGCCACCACATAGCGGACCAGGGGAGCGCCGATGCGCAGGGCGATCTCGTCGGGGTGGGAGCAGTCCAGGAGGGTGAGGTCGCCGCGCTTGCCCGCGTCCAGGGAGCCCCGGTCGTGGCCCCGGCGCAGCGCGTAGGCCGCGTTCAAGGTGGCGCCGACGATGGCCTCTGCCGGGGTCAGGCGGAACCAGGTGCAGGCCAGGGCGATGGTCAAGGGCATCGAGGTGGCCTGGATGGCCGAGCAGTAGTCGGTGGCGACGGCCAGGGGGACCTCGCTCTGGATGAACAGGCGGGCGTTGGCGCGGCGAGGGTCCAGGTAGACCTGCTCGGCCAGGGGCATGACCACGGCCACCGTGTCGCAGCCGCCCAGGGCCCGGATCTCGTCGTCGGGGGTGTAGGTGAGGTGGTCCGCGGCCACGGCGCCCCCTGCCACGGCGGTGCGCCAGCCCTTGGAATGGGCGTTGGCGTCGGCGTGCACCCGGGAGGGCATCCCCAGGCGGCGGGCGCCTTCCACCAGCCGCGCGGCCAGGGGCGCCGGGAAATCCCCGTCCTCGCAGCACAGATCGTGGAATTCGGCGATGCCCTGCTGCCGCACCGCCGGGAGGATCCGGTCCAGGATGTTCTGCACGCAGGCTTCCGGACTGGTGCCGTCCCGGGGTTCGAACTGGGCGCCCATGTAGGTGTAGACCAGGTCCATGGGCGTGCGCGCGGCGGATTCCCGCAGCAGCCGCAGCTCGCGCAGTTCCTGTTCACACGTGTAGCCGTAGCCCGACTTGACCTCCAGGGTAGTGACCCCGCCGGCCAGGATGTCGGCGTAGACCCGGGCCACGCGGTCCAGCAGGGCCTGGTCCGGAGCGGCCCGGGTGGCCTCGATGACGGCCCAGATCCCGCCCCCTTCGGCCCGGATCTCCCAGGACTTGGCCCCCTGCAGGCGGCGCACGTATTCCCAGGCGGGGCTTTCCGCGCCCCCGGGCCGGGCGAACAGGGGATGGCTGTGGCACTCCACCAGCCCGGGCAGGACGCACAGGCCGGAGGCGTCGAGGGTGGGCACGTCGCCGCCGGCGGCCTCCAGCACCTGGCGGGTGGGCCCCGCGGCCACGATCCGCCCGGCCCGGATCGCCACCGCCCCGTCGGCGACCAGGTCCAGCTCCCCCTGCAGGCGGCCCCGGCGCGGGCCGCCCCGGTCGAGGATGCGGGCAATGCAGGCGGCGTGGACGACGTTCAAGTCCGCGGCCATGGACCCCCCCTTCAAGCCGAAGCTTGTTTGTATTTGTTTAATTTAAAAAAGTTAAGCAATCCGCTAAAGCACCGGGTCGCGCTTGAGGAAGACCGTCATGCAGTGGGCCGCGCCCCAGCCCTTCCGGATCTCGTCCAGTTCCGTCTCGATCACCTTGACGCCGGCGCGCTCCAGCTTGCCGCGAGTGTCGGGCGCGCCCTCGCCCATCACGATGAGCCCGGGCTCCAGGGCGACGAAGTTGATCGCCGACTGGACCTTGATCTCCAGCAGATCGGTGGCCTCGACGACCTTGTAGTCCCGGTCGAGCAGGACCTTCACCAGGTCGTAGGGGACCTGCCAGGGGAACACCAGCACGGTCCTGCGGTCGGCGAAGTTGATCAGCCCGTCCAGGTGGGCGTGGCCGTAAGGGATCAGGAACGGCAGGATGGTGGTCACCCCCATCCCCCGCAGCGCCGCCTCCACCTGGGCCGCGCCTTCGCGGTTGGCGCGGGCCCCGGTGCCGATGATGACGGTGGTGCGGTCGACCCACATGGCGCAGGCGCAGTCGAAGAAGCCGTCCCCGTGCACGGTGGCGACGATGGGCACCCCGAGCCGGGCCAGCTGCTCCGCCGCGTAACGCTCTTCGCCGCGGCGGGCGGCGATCCCGGGCCGGCCGACGATGGCCCCTTCGGGGGTCATCAGCACCAGGTCGCGCATGTACATGGCGTTGGGGCGGTCCTCCCGCTGGTTCTCCACGTAGAAGACCTTCGCGCCGTGGTCCCGGTAGACCTGGGCCAGGCGGTCCTGCTGGTCCCTGGCCCGGGCCGGGTCCATGGGGGCCTTCCAGCGGAACTGGGTGTAGTTGCCGCCGTCGACGCGGTCGATCTCCTTGCCGGGGCGGCGCAGGAGCACCGCCCTCAGCTTGCCGGTCTCCGAATCGCAGCCCCAGTCGCCCCACCCTGCCCCGAGTTCGTCGATGAACCGGGTCTCGCTGGGAAACCAGCGCTCACCCTGCACCTTGATCGTGCTCCATGCATCCTTGTCCATGCGTTTCAACCTCCGCAATCCGGGTTCGGTGTGTGGAGCGGCCCTACTGGGTCGCGCCGTTGATGGTGGGCTTGTCCACCGCGCACAGCTCCAGCTTCCACTCGGCCAGGATCTTGTGATAGGTCCCGTCCTTGAACAGCTTGGCCAGGGCGGCGTGGACCGCGTCGCGCAGCCCGGTGTCGTCCTTGCGGAACATGATCCCGTAGGGGTTGGATTCGAGCATCTCGCCGACGGGGACGAACTTGCCCGGCTGCTGTTTCATCAGCCAGCCCAGCACCTCGGGACTGATGGCCGAAGCCTGGGCCCGGCCCTGGACCACCTGGAGGCGGGCATTGGCCTCGCTGTCCACCGGCAGGATGGTGACGCCCGGCTTGCCCTTGGCCTCCAGGGCCTCCTTGCTCCACCTCTGGATGGTGGGGAAGAAGTCGGTGGAAGCCTGGATGGCGAAGGTCTTGCCGCTCAGGTCGTCCAGGCTCTTGATGCTGCCGGCGTAGGCCTTGGTGGTGTAGACCTGGGTGCCGGACTTGAAGTAGTCGATGAAGTCCAGCGTCTTCTGCCGGGTCTTGCTGTCGGAGATGGCGGAGATGACGAAATCGACCCGCTGGGTGGTCACCGAGTTGATGAGCTGGTCGAACTTCTGGTCGTCGAACACCACCTTCACCCCGAGGGTCTTGCCGATGGCCTTGGCCAGGTCCACGTCGAAGCCGATCAGGTCGTTGGAGCCGGGGTTCTTGAATTCCATCGGAGCGAACAGGCCCTCGATGCCGACGATCACCTCGCCCTTGGCCTTGATGGCCGCAGGCAGCTTGGCGGCGGGCTGGGCCCAGGCCTGCCCCAGGGCGGACAGGGCCAGGCCGGCGGCCACGGCGAGGGACCACATTTTGCGACAGCTTCCCATGGGAACCTCCTCAAGCGCCGGATCGTCCGGCGGAAAATTGCGGTTGTCAGCTGAGCACCTTGGACAGGAACGCCCGGGTGCGCTCATGGCGGGGATGGTCGAGCACTTCCTCCGGGGCGCCCCGCTCCACCACCACCCCGCCGTCGATGAAGACGACGCTGTGGGCCACCCCGCGGGCGAAGCCGATCTCGTGGGTCACCACCATCATGGTCATGCCCGAGCGGGCCAGGTCGCGCATGACCGCCAGCACGTCGCCCACCAGTTCCGGATCCAGGGCGCTGGTCGGCTCGTCGAACAGCATCAGCTTGGGTTCCATGGCCAGGGCGCGGGCGATGGCCACCCGCTGCTGCTGGCCCCCGGACAGCTGACGGGGATAGGCCGCCGCCCGCTCCCCCAGGCCCACCTGGGCGAGCAGGCGGTGCCCCCGCGCCACCGCGAGGTCGCGGGGCTCGCCCTTGACCCGCACCGGGCCCTCGATGAGGTTCTCGAGCACCGTCAGGTGGGGGAACAGGTTGAAGTGCTGGAACACGATGCCGATCTTGGTCCGGGCCCGGCACAGGTCCCGGTCCGGAAGTTCGTACAGCCGGCCATTGCGCTCCCGGCAGCCGTTCAGCTCCCCGTCCACGTAGATGCGGCCCCGGTCGGTGCGCTCCAGGTGGTTGATGCAGCGCAGGAACGTGCTCTTGCCCGAGCCCGACGGCCCCAGGATGCACATCACCTCGCCCGGGGCGACCTCCAGGTCGATGCCCTTGAGCACCTCGTTCCGGCCGAACGCCTTGTGCACGTTCTGGACCACGACCATGGGCCTGCCAGGCGCGCTCATCGCCGCTCCTCCGCCGCGGCCGCCCGGTGCCCGGCGAACAGGTTGGACCACAGGCGCTCCAGCAGGGAGGGCGGGAGCTCGTGGCTCTGGCCCCGGGCGAACTGCCGTTCGATGTAGTACTGCACCCCGGAGAACAGGGTGACCACGATCAGGTACCAGCCGGCGGCCACCAGCAGCAGCTCCATGATCTTGTCGTTGATGAAATAGATGATCTGGGCCTGGTTCAGCATCTCGGTGTAGGCGATGGCGCTGGCCATGGCGGAGGTCTTGAGCATGCCGATGAATTCGTTGCCGAAGGAGGGGACGATGACCCGCATGGCCTGGGGGATCACGACCCGGCGCATGGCCAGGAGCCGGCTCATGCCCAGGGACGACGCGGCGTCCAGCTGCCCCTGCTCCACCGAGAGGATCCCGCCGCGGACGATCTCGGTCATGTATGAGCCCTCGTTCACCCCCAGCCCCAGCAGGGCCGCCAGGAACGGTGTCATCACATCCACCATGCGGGCGTGGAAGAAACCCAGGCTCACGTTCGGGAAGATCAAAGCCAGGTTGAACCAGATCAACAATTGGAGGTATACCGGGGTGCCTCGGAAGAGCCAGACGTAGGCGGTGGCGACCGAACGGGTCACCGGGTTCTTGGACAGGCGCATGACCGCGAACAGCAGCCCCAGGACCAGGCCCAGGGCCATGGACAGGAACGTGATCAGCAGGGTATGGCCGAGCCCCTTGACCAGGGCTGGCGCGGTGAAGAAACTCCTGACCACCGGCCAGTCGATCTGCCCCTGGGCGAAGGCCTTGACCACCAGGGCGACCAGGATGACGACCAGGCCGCCCGACAGCCACCGCCCGTAATGCCGCAAGGGGATGATCCGGTCTGGATCCCGCGCCATGGGCCCCTCCCGAAGCGGTTACCTGGCCATGGCTGCCGGCGAGTCCGGGTCATGGTGGGTAACCATATTGTTGGAATGATAGATTGTTCGACAATTATAGGGCAGAGCGCGCCAGAAAGAAAGGGAAATCCATTCACCAGGAGGGATGGACCCGTTTACCTGCGCTTCGGGTCCGGGGTTCTCATCGCCGCGCCGGTCTGGCGACAGGCTCAGGACGGCAGGATCGAAAGCGGCCCAAGCGGGGTAAAGGTTTCCCTTGCTGGTACGGAGAAGTCAAAGACCGGTCTGGTTCCTTGACCGGAGCAACAAAGGCGCGGAGTCAAGGGACCGAACTTACCGGTCGGCGCCAATCACAAGGACCCAGGTCCCACTCGAAGCGAACCGCCGGTACCTTAGGCCCAGTTGGAGAGCCTGGGAGCACAAGCTACCCCCCAAGCCAAGCGAAGCAAAGGTGTGCCAACACAGGACCGAAATCCACCGCCGTTGGCTTCCCGTCGACGCCGGCTGCGCCGGCGGGGACGAACCAAGGCGCAAATCCGGGACACGTACGATCACGTAGTCAGGCTGCTAGGCCGCCGAGCCTTCCTTCAGGATCTCCTCCAGCCGCTTGAACAGGTGCGCCCGGGGTCCCAGGGGGATCCTCTTCAGGTTCATGCCGGCCTGTTCCGGGGTGCGCCCGCCCTTGGCCTGGTTGCAGCTCAGGCAGCAGGCCACCAGGTTCTGCCAGGTGGTCCGCCCGCCCTGGCACACCGGGATGATGTGGTCGATGGTGTCGGCCTTGTTGTGGCACCCTTCGTACTGGCAGATGTAGTGGTCCCGCTTCAGCACCCGCCGGTCCAGGCGCCCCATGAGGAGCTTGCTCTCGGGACAGGCCTTGGCGTGGGGGAAGATGATCAGGGAGATGGCGCCGTGCAGGTTCAGGTGCCGGTCCAGGTTGGCGGGATCCAGGATCATGGCGCGGCCCGTGGCCACCGCCCGGATCGCCTTGCGCCTGGCAACCTCCATCATCGGCACATAGTTCCGGTCCACGGCGATGACCGAGTTGACGGCGGGCCTTTCCATCCGGGGCGACATAGGGGCCTTGGTTGTACCGATCCACTTTCATTTTGCAGGGTAAACCTGCGACAGAACAAGGGGGTTTCAGGTTGCCCAGGGCAAATCAACCGCCCTGGGGAAGGGTCCAGCGGGCCAGGCGGCTGCCCCCCTCCCCCTCCAGCCACAGGCGGGCCACCCAGCCGGTGGGCCAGGGCCCGGAACTTCCGGCCCACTCCACCACCAGGTTGTCGTCGGGCTGCAGGATGTCCTCCAGCCCCAGGGACCAGGCGCCGGCCGCCCCCAGGCGGTACAGGTCCAGGTGGTGCACGAAACCCCGGGGACAGCGGTACCGGTGCAGCACCGCGTAGGTGGGGGAGGCCACCTGGTCCGGGTCGCCCCCCATTCCGGCCACGAACCCGCGCGTGAAGGTCGTCTTGCCGGCGCCCAGGTCGCCCTGGAGCAGCCAGGTGCCGCCCGGCGGGGTCAGGGCCGCCAGTTCGGCGCCCAGGGCCTCGGTGGCCCGTTCGCCGCGCAAGCGCCGGTGGTCAGGGGCGGATGGCGGCACCATGCAGCTCCCTGAGCAGGGCCGCGAGACTCGGCCCCAGTTCGCGGATCATGAGCGGGCCCGGGCCCAGGCGGTCGGCGGCGGCTCCGTGCAGCCAGAGGGCTTCGCCCACCGCCTCCTTCAGGGACGGCCCGGTGTCGTCGCCCCGCCGGGCCCACTGGGCCACCCGGGCCGCCACCATGCCCGCCAGGAAATCCCCCGCGCCCCCGGCGGAAAGTCCGGGATGGCCGGTGGGGTTCACCCGGATCCCCGCCTCGCCGCCGCCCGCCAGGAGGGTCTGGGCGCCCTTGAGCACCAGGAGGCCGGGCCCGATGGCCGCCGCCCCGGCCTGGGCCAGGCGCTCGGCGGTGGTCCGGGGCGCCGGGGCCTGGAACAGGCGGGCGAATTCCCCGGGATGGGGGGTGAGGACCGTGCGGGGCCTGGCCATCCAGCGCGGACCGTCGCCCGTCCCCAGGGCCGAGGCGTCCAGGACCAGGGGCCCGTCCCACCGGGGCACCTCGGTGATGCCCCCCGGTCCCACCAGGAGCGCGTCCAGCCCCGGGGGCACCTGGCCCTCCCAGGGGCGCACCATGGCTTCGGGCACCTGCTCCGCCACTTCGGCCCGCACCGCCGGGTCCGGAAGGATGGTGACCAGCCCGGCGCCCATGCGCAGGGCGCCCTGGGCCGCCATGACGGCGGCGCCGCTCATGCCCAGGGACCCGGCCCGGATGCCCACATGGCCGAAGTCCTGCTTGTGGGTATCCCAGCGGGGCCGCCCGGAAACCGGCGCTTCCAGCAGGTTCAGGGCCGCGGCCGGCGCCCGGTCCAGGGGTATGGGCACCAGGGTGATGGCGCCGCAGAGGTCCCGGGCCGGGCGCAGGCCGTGACAGACCTTGAGCTGGCCGAAGCAGGCGGTGCGGTCGGCCGGCACCGCCGGGCCGGTGATCTCCGGCGATCCGGGGTCCAGCCCCGACGGCAGGTCCAGGGCCAGGACCCGGAACGGCGCGGCCGGTCCCGCCGCCGCGGCCAGGGCCTCCACCCAGGCCAGGGACGGACCGCGCAGGGGCAGGCGAGTGCCCAGTCCGAACAGTCCGTCCACCACCCAGCCCCGGAAGCCCGCCACTGCCTCCGCCGGCACCCCGGCGCTGCGGTAGGTGCCGCCCAGGCCCTCCCAGAGGCGGGCCTGCAGGGCCGCGTCGCCCTTCCAGCGGGGTTGGGGATCCGGGGTCCACACCTGCACCTCGCGCCCCCGGAGCCGCGCCAGGCGGGCCAAGGCCAGGGCGTCGCCGCCGTTGTTGCCGGGTCCCGCCAGCACCTGCACCGGTTCCGCGGGCGGCAGCAGGGCCAGCGCGCCCAGGGCCGCATGCTCCTGCAGCACCAGCGAAGGCACGCCCCATTCGTCGATGGCCCGGCGTTCCAGGCTGGTCATCTCCGGCGCGGTCAAGAGCGGGATCATGGTCGCACTCCTCGGGCACTATTGTTGCCCAACTTGTGCTTTCCCGCTCCGGTCCGTTGCGCCTTTGGTCACGTTCGGAGCCGGACCGCCATGTTAAATTTAGGTGTCCGCTGGAGCTGAAATGTCCGCTTCCCCCATTCGCGTCATCATCGCCAAACCTGGTCTGGACGGCCACGACCGGGGCGCCAAGGTGGTGGCCCGGGCGCTCCGGGACGCGGGGATGGAAGTGATCTACACCGGCCTGCGCCAGACCCCGGCCCAGATCGTGGCCGCGGTGGTGCAGGAGGATGCGCAGGTGCTGGGGCTCTCCATCCTCAGCGGCGCCCACAACCAGATCTTCCCGGAAGTGATGCGCCTGCTCAAGGAACAGGGTGTCCACGACGTCCTGGTGTTCGCCGGCGGCATCATCCCCGACGAGGACATCCCCGCCCTCAAGGCCCTGGGCATCAAGGAAGTGTTCCAGCCCGGCACCAACACCGACGACGTGGTGGCCCTGATCCGCAAGGACCTGGTTGTCGCCTGAGCGGGTGTCTGCAAAAAAGAAGGCCCGGTGCCATCATCGCCGGGCCTTCTTTTTTGCAGACACCCTCCGACTACCGGGTGGTCAACCAGCGCGTGCCCGGGGGCGCCTGGAACGTGAACGTGGAGGCGGGGAACGGGGTGGGCGGAACCGCGGGGTTCTGGAGTTCGATCACCTGCCGGGCGCCGGTGCCGTCGGTCCACTGGATGCGCTTGAGCAGCCCGCCGTGGCCGTCCAGTTCCACCCGGGGCAGGTTCGGGCGGCTGGGCTCCAGGGTCAGGCTCTCCCCAGCGCCGGGCTTGGCGTCGTAGTAGCCGCGCAGGGCGCCCGGGTTGAGCAGGACGTACAGCAGGGGCGTGTCGCCGGCGGCGGTGCGCAGGCGGATCCGCTGGGCCGTGCGGGCGTCCGGGTCGTACTGGATGAGGTTGACGCCGTCGGCGACCACCAGTCCGCCCTGGCGGTACTGCACCCGCAGGCGCCCGCCCTGGGCCAGCTGGATCCGCCCCTGGCGGGTCAGCTTGCCGAATACCGCGCTCTCGGATTCCTGCACGAAGGCGCTCTCGAGCCTGGGCAGGGAAGGAAAGGCCTTCCACCAGGCCGGAAGGCCGGGCGCCGGCGCACCCGCCCCCAGGAGACCCAGACCCATACCGCCGACCATGAGCTTCCGGAGCAAATCACGACCTCTTCAGTTCGATGGAGAGGGTACCGGAACCGTCCCCGCCGGGCCAGGGGATGGACGTACCGGCTTCCGCCACCTGGACGCCCAGGCGCCGGATCACCACCTGCACTTCCAGTTCGCCTCCGCCGGGTTCCGGGGGCACGGCCACCTGCAGCGCCTGGACGGGCCGCAGGCCACCGCTGGCAGTGGGCTGGAGGGGCGGCGGAGGCCACGGCATGGGCGGAATCCTGGGAGCGGGCGGCCTGAGGGACAGGCGCGGAACGGGCAGGCCATTGGGCCCCAGGGGCATGGGCGGCTTGGCGGGATAAGGCGGTTGCACTTTCACGAACATGGGCGCCATGACCTTCAGGGAGCCGTCCCCGGTCCTGGGGACCTCCCCCTGGGCGCCCCGGAGCACGTCCGGGAGCGGGGCCAGGTCAAGGAAGCTCAAGGCCTCGGCCAGAGCTTCCTGGGATTGGAAAGGGGCCGGGGCCGGGGCCGGAAGGTCCGGGGCCCGCCCCTCCCGGGCGCTCGGCGCGGCCGCCGCCGGTTGCCCGGCGCCGTTGTGCACGGGCGTCGGGGCGGACCAGGGGGGCACCGCGGATCCCTGGTGGGCCGGGGCCTCTCCGGCTGCCGCCACCGGCCTGGGGGCATCCCCCTGGGAGGGAGCGCCTTCGGCCAGGTGGGTGCGCTTGATGTGGGCCAGGGCCAGGCGGGAGATGCCCTTGAGGGTCTCGAACACCCCTTCCCCGGTGCGGGCTATGGCCTGAAAGCTGGGCAGGCCCCGGGGGTTGAGTTCCTCCTCCAGGGTCTCGATGCTGACGATCTGCTTGAGGTCCCGCTTGTTCCACTGGAACACGGCGGGCACGTCGGCGAAATCCAGGCCCAGTTCCCGCAGGTTCTCGGTGAGGTTTTCCAGACTCTCCCGGTTGGCGTCCAGCATGGCCGCCTGACTGTCGGCGACGAACACGATGCCGTCCACCCCCTTCAGCACCAGCTTGCGGGTGGAGTTGTAGAACACCTGCCCAGGCACCGTGTACAGCTGAAGCTTGGCCTTGAATCCGCCGATGACGCCCACCTCCATGGGCAGCAGGTCGAAGAACAAGGTCCGGTCGGTTTCCGTGTTGAGGGAAACCATTTCTCCCCGGGCCTTATGCGCCGTCCGGTCATAAATGGCAGATAAATTAGTGGTTTTCCCACAAAGCCCGGGCCCATAGTAGACGATCTTGGCCGTCATCTGCCGGGTGGCGTGGTTAAAAAAAACCATCTTGGGGTCCCTAGGACTTCTGCCAGTTTAGCGGCAAGGCCCACCCGCCTCTAGCGCTATCTAAGCTACCGCCCAATGATTAATAAATTAGCAACTCCGCATGACTCCCACCAGGACCCCCTGGAGGGTTATCCTGTCGGGAGTGAAACACTTGGGTGACAGGTCCGGGTTGTGGGGAATGAGCCACACACCCTGCCCGTCCCGCCGGTATTCCTTGAGGGTGGCCTCTTCCCCGTCGATGAGCGCCACCACCCGGTCTCCGTTGCGGTAGTCCCCCCGTCTCTGGAGGATGATGAAGTCACCATCCAGGATGGAATCCTCCACCATGGAGTCCCCGCGCACCCGCAGCACGAATAGGTCCTGGCGCTCCCGGTGGATGCAGGTGGGCACCTCCAGCGGGATGGCCCGGGATTCGGGCAGCAGGGGCGCGCCGGCGGCCACGTCGCCACAGAAAGGCAGGGTCCTGGAGCGGCGTTCCTCGGCCACCCAGCCTCCGGGGGAGGCGGCCGGGGCGGAGGCCGGAGCGGAGGCCGATTCCAGGGCCTGGGCAAGGACGATGTTGTTGCCCTTCCCGTGGCTGCGGTCCAGGAAGCCCTTATCAATCAGGTGCTGGACGTGCTTGTGGATGGTGCTCACGGCGCTGGAGCCGACCCCGTCGGCAATTTCCTTGAGCGTCGGGCTTCTGCCCTCGGTTTCGAGAAACTTCCGAATGTGCAGGAGCACAGCCAGCTGTCGTTTGGTCAAGTCCGTGGGTTTCATGATGGATAAGATAGGCGAAACCAAAGTCCCGGTCAATCCCTTTTTTTTCGCCTCCACGTAATGATTTCGCAACCTTGGAAACCATCTTTAAAGCTGACTATTCTGGTAAGCTATCTCCATGAAGCGAACTTTCAGCCGCTTCCCCGGGTTCGCTCTATGATGGAACCCGCCCCAGTTCCTTCACAAGGGAGACAACGACTATGCTCAGCGGTCCCGCCACCTCAAAAACCATGGAAAATGAAACCCTGGTGAATGATTTTTCCATCGAGGTAGCCACAGTCAATGGATCCGGCTCCCAAACGGCAAATAACGTATTAATGCGAACCCTGTTCCAGATGGGTGTCCCGGTCACGGGCAAGAACCTGTTTCCCTCCAACATCGCCGGCCTGCCCACGTGGTTCCAGATCCGCGCCAGCCGCCTGGGCTACCAGGCCCGGAAGCAGTCCATCGATTTCCTGGTCTGCATGAACCCGGAGACCGCCAAGGACGACGTGGCCAAGGTGGGGCCGCACACCCTGGTGGTCTACGACGAGCCCCTGCGCCTGGACACCCTGCGCGACGACCTGCACTTCTGCCCGGTGCCCTTCCAGAAGCTGGTGGCGGCCTGCTGCCCGGAACCCAAGTTGCAGAAGCTGGTCAAGAACATGGTCTACGTGGGGGTGGCCGCGCAGATGCTGGGGCTGGACATGGACGAGGTGAAGCGCGCCATCGCCAAGCAGCTGCAAGGCAAGCAGAAGGCCGTCGAGCTCAACCAGGCGGCGGTGCAGGTGGGCTACGACTGGGCCGAGACCCAGGCGCCCCGCCAGGACCGGCTTCGGGTCCAGCGGGACACCAAGACCGAAGGCCAGATCATCATCGACGGCAATTCCGCCTGCGCCCTGGGCGCCATGTTCGCGGGGGTCACGGTGGTGGCCTGGTATCCCATCACGCCGAGCTCCTCGGCGGTGGAGAGCCTGATCGAGTACGCCAAGCAGTACCGCAAGGACCCGGTGACCGGGCGGATGAACGTGGCCATCGTCCAGATGGAGGACGAGATCGCCTCCGCCGGCGTGGTGCTGGGCGCCGGCTGGGCCGGGGCCAGGGCCATGACCGCCACCTCCGGTCCGGGCATCTCCCTCATGAACGAGTTCATCGGCCTGGGCTACTTCGCCGAATGCCCCGGCGTGTTCCTGGACGTGACCCGCATGGGCCCCTCCACCGGGCTGCCCACCCGCACCAGCCAGGGCGACGTGGAACTCTGCGCCCGGGCCAGCCACGGGGACACCCTGCACATCTGCCTCTATCCCGGGAACGTGGAGGAGTGCTTCCAGTTCACCTACGAGGCCTTCGACCTGGCGGAGCGCTACCAGACGCCGGTCTTCGTGGTCTCGGACCTGGACCTGGGCATGCAGAACTGGTGCACCAGGCCCTTTGCCTATCCGGGCGGGGCCCTGGACCGGGGCAAGGTCCTGGACCCGGAGACCCTGAAGCACCTGCAGGACTGGGGCCGCTACAAGGATTCGGACGGCGACGGCATCCCCTGGCGCACGCTGCCCGGCACCCCCGGCGGCAGGGGCGCCTACTTCACCCGCGGCACCGGGCACAACGTCTACGGCCACTACTCGGAGAAGCCCGAGGACTTCCGCTACCTGGTGGACCGGCTCAAGCGCAAGTTCCTGGCCGCCGGGGACCACGTGCCCAGGCCCCTGGTCTCGGGCCCCGGGGTGCCCCGGGGGATCCTGGCCTACGGATCCAGCGACCCCGCGGTGGCCGAGGCCCGGGACATCCTGCTCCAGGAGCACGGCAAGGAGACCGACTACCTGCGCGTGCGCGCGCTGCCCTTCACCGGCGAGGTGGTGGATTTCCTCCGGACCCACCAGGCGGTCTATGTGGTGGAACAGAACCGCGACGGGCAGATGGCCTGCCTGCTCAAGGACTTCTACCCGGAGCTGGCCCCCCGCCTGCGCACCGTGCTGCACTACGACAGCACCGCCATCCCCGCCGCGGCCGTCGTCGACCAGATCAACGCCTACGAATCTTCCGCGCAGTGAGGTCCCATGCCCACCCAGACCACCGCCACCGCCCCCACCAACAAGCTCGGCCTCACCCGGCAGGACTACGTGGGCGCCAAGTCCACCCTCTGCCCCGGCTGCGGCCATGACGCCATAACCTCCCAGATCATCCAGGCGGCCTTCGAGATGAACCTGGAACCCCACCAGGTGGCCAAGCTCTCGGGCATCGGCTGCTCGAGCAAGACCCCCGCCTACTTCCTGAACCAGGCCTGGGGCTTCAACTCGGTGCACGGGCGCGCCGCCGCCGTGTGCACCGGCGTGGCCCTGGCCAACCGCAGCCTGGTCAACATCCTCGCCAGCGGCGACGGGGACTCCATGTCCATCGGCATGGGCCAGTTCGTGCACATGATCCGCCGCAACGTGCCGGTGGTGTACATCATCGAGGACAACGGCGTCTACGGCCTCACCAAGGGCCAGTTCAGCGCCACCGCGGACGTGGGCTCCACCCTCAAGCACGGGGACGTGAACGAGATCCCGCCCCTGGACCCGTGCACCCTGGCCATGGAGCTGGGCTGCGGGTTCGTGGCCCGGTCCTTCAGCGGCAACCCCAAGCAGCTGGCGGTGATCCTCAAGGCCGCCCTGGCCTACCGGGGCACCGCCCTCATCGACGTGATCAGCCCGTGCGTGACCTTCAACAACCACGAGAGCTCCACCCGCTCCTACAAGGCCGCCAAGGACCACGAGATGCCCCTCCAGGACCTGGGCTTCGTGGCCTACTACGACCAGGAGGAAGTGGAGATCCCCGCCGGCGAGGCCCGGGAAGTGGCCCTGCCGGACGGGTCCCGGCTCACCATCCGGGCCCTGCGGGAGGATTTCGACCCCACCGACCGGTTCGCCGCCAGCCGGGCCCTCCACGAGGCCAACGGCCGGGGCGAGCTGCTCACCGGCATCCTGCACATCCACACCGAGCAGAAGACCATGCACGACTTCCTGCACCTGGTGGAGGCCCCCCTGGCCACCCTGCCCCAGGCGGCGGTGAAGCCCGGGCCAGAGGTGCTGGAGGCCTGCATGCGGGAGCTCATGTAGCGCCCGGAGACCATTGACGGAAGGCCAGGCCAGGGTAGACTGAGAGTCCCCATGGGGCTGTAGCTCAGCTGGGAGAGCGCCACGTTCGCAATGTGGAAGTCGAGGGTTCGAGCCCCTTCAGCTCCACCAACAAGCAAAAGAAAATGGGCCACTTACTTAGTGGCCCGTCGTTTTGTTTGCCGATCATTTACCGCCGTCGTCAAACCATCATCCAAGTCTCGGCCTGGGCAAAGGCGTCGTAATTGCCGCGGGCCAGGTAAAGAACCTGTTCAGGCCCTAAGAAGTGGTAACAAAACCTGCAACCTGGGTCTGGCCTTCCCGCCATTGAAAGCCTGAAGTTTTTTCTCTGTGACCCTCTGCGAGTCCTCCGCACCTCCGCGTCCAAGTGGTTCTTTAGGCGGG